>Ga0007792_10000054_pt1 | contig 49878 bp, 75 predicted proteins | sample CryBogmetaGMA6M_FD_60371 | JGI IMG/M metagenome (GOLD analysis project Ga0007792, IMG submission 60371) | Freshwater microbial communities from Crystal Bog, Wisconsin, USA - MA6M | ecosystem: Environmental > Aquatic > Freshwater > Lake | place: Crystal Bog, Wisconsin, USA | collected 2009-07-06
TGTGTCTAGCTATTCTGACCGTGCCTCATTAAGTCTTTATGCTGCTTCGGATAACAATAACATGGACTACGCATTACGCCCAGGTACCGTTAATGTATATGTCCCCTTCTCTGCTCGCACGAAACGATGGCATCATGCGAGTGTTGTAGTAAACGCCACCTTCTCAGATACCCCTGGCCATGAGACTCTGTTATCTGCCGAGGTAGAAAAATATAATGGAACTTCTTGGCAAGGTATCGGCGGATTTGCTATGACTGGTGCCGATGAAACTCTTTATATTTCTAACTCAGATGCATCCGCTGGAGTGAGATTGCACTTTACCGCCTCTGCTCAAGCCCAACCATACCTGGAGGGTGGCCCAGCACCTCCTGACGTAAGTTGTTCTATTACAGTTACTAAGATGCAAATCTCAGCAACCTATACACAACCTCCACCAAATGGAAAGAAGTTTATTTAGTTCTCTTGAATGTCGTCTAGATGATGCAGAATTAGATCGAAGGCTGAAGTAATATCATCCCAAGCCTTCTCTTGTTCTGGAGATCCTGAACCCTTCTGAGCCTCAATTTCGGCCTTTAGTTCTTTAAGTTTATCTTCCATTGTTAGTGGTTCGTCTTCTTGCGACATATCTTCATCATGTCCCACAGGAGCGGGAGGAACTACGTCTTCCTGAGGCATCATTACTGACTCAGTTACTCGTACAGGAACACCATTCATCGCCAATAGGTTTAGAAAGGCTTTCTTATCATTTGCCATAGAAGACTTAATTAGAATTCGTATAAACTTGGTTCTCTCCTCTGGGCTGGCTTCATTATAGGCATCCATAATACTTACGGGAGCAACTGGAGCAGCAGGAGCCGGAGCAACTGGTTCTGGACGAGGAGTAACATCCTTGTAATAACCTGGCTTATCTTCAGTAGATTTGTATCTTTGCTGGCCAAATATATTCTTGTAGGGCTCATAAGTCGTTTCGGTTAATGACTCGAAAGGATCTGTAGTAGTTTGTTTCATCTTGTTAAACTCGTCTTTAATGCTCATAGTGGTCACCTGAATATAAACTTAATTAACTTATATACACCGAGAGTAGAATGAGTACAAAATATTTAAGATTAGTTAAACCCTTCCCAGTTACTCTGTACTCTGGCAGGACTGATTTTGACACCGTATATTTTGCCCCGGATTCACTTAACAATATTAAGCGTTATGCTGATATAGTTGTTGAATCTATTTTATCGGCTAACTATAATGTGGCCTTATTTGATGCATATATCGAAGTTGGAATACTATGTATTTTAATAATCCCAGACCCTATTATTTCTCCTCCGTTCTTACTTATTCAAAGCCCTGGCACTGTTCTTTAAGGTATCTAAAATGGCCGTAGAAAATATTTATTACCTAGACTCAACTAATTTAGACGTTGTAAAGACCAATTCAGATAACTCTAATGCTACCGTCATAGAGAATGTATCGAATCTTAGTGGATTAGAGTTACTTACTAATTTACAGCTTAGTAGTACTCACATGTTCTTGTTTGGTGATGCCTCCATAGTTCTAACTAGAGCTATTACAGATTCCCCTGGAGTATGGACTGAACTACTAAATAAGACAAGCCAAGCTGCCCTATTACCAGTTGGTCGGGTATTAGCTACCTTAAGTGAGGAAACTAGTAAGATTAGATCCTCCATTGTAACTGCTGATGGAAATATCTATATTGCTTACCAGATCAGTTATGATGATACTAACAAGATTCCACACACTACCTATGTGTTACACTATAATGGACTTACCTGGTCAGTATTACTTACCCTTCCGGCTGAACGCTTCTTCGGTTGGGCAGATTTAGATCACTCTGGTAGTTTTGTGGGTCTAAAAACATCAATAACTATGGATTTTAACAACTTGTATCATTATCGGCAGACGGGTAACAATACTCAGGTGCATGAAAATTGCAATGTACTTAGAATGATACAGGGATCTTCTGTAACTGAACTACCAGCACCTACGCATGTTACTAGACCTATTGTAACTGAGGATCTTATTTCACGCTTGGGGACTGGAGGATTAATCAGTAACGGACAGGGCTCTCCCATAGTTCTACCATCAGGAGAGATAGTTGGAGCAACGTATGATCTCTTCTATAGAATTTCTGCTGATCATTCATCAATTGTCCCTCATGCCGCTGATTTTTCTTACGAGCCAGCTGGATGTCAATCTATAATTATAGGTAACTATTTCGTTCTCTATTACGCCTCTGGAACTGCCACTAGAAAGTATGTTACTTATAATATGGTAACAAATACTATTGCCTTTACTGGAATCTGGTCAAGGTTTAATAACTGGTCCGTAAGTGTGCAACTAGCGGCTCTTGGTGACGGAACTGCTTTAGTATTTACATCGGGTAATGGTAATAACGCCACCTTCTTATTCAATCCCGCTACCAATTCCCTTACAAGTCTTGCCGTTGATTTTGTACACACTGGATTCTTTAATAACTTTTGCACTCTAGCTAACGGTGATCTAGTTCTTGGTGTTGGATTATGGGCTACTACAAATCTTACCTCTCTAGTCCATTATAGTAAGTCTAGTAATACCTGGATTATGCATGACATATTACCAGCAAGCGGCATAGGTGGACTTATAAAACTTATAAACGCTCCTGGAGATCCTTGGGATGGGTTTATATTGGGAACCTGTGAGGGATATTCATATTATATCTGTAATCCTAATACCTTCGCTATAGTAAAATCTGCTCCTGTTGCTGATGTGGCCGGAATGGCTATAACCCCCAAAGGCGTAATATCACTTCCTTACTTTATCGGTCAAGAATCTCAGGGCGGTAACATTGTTAAAATAAACCTGGTTGACAATACTAATTCCTACGTGGCTTTAGATAATTCATATTATGATATTTATAACAGTAGTGTTACTCTTAATTTAACCTATAAGAATGCAAATACTTTAGGTATAACACAATATGCGATGACTGATTCTGTGGCAGGTGCTCCTGAAGTATCCCTCATTGATTATACAGTATATCTTAACTTAACTGAATTATCCCCAACAAGTGCTAATATACAGGCAGTTACAGCAGTATCTACCCATGAAGTGTATTGTGCCACAGTTAAACCTTGGATGGGTACCGGATATGACAGTGGTTCTCCCTCATGTATTATCTATAAATGGGATGGTCACGCATGGACAACCTTCTATGAAATTCCGGGGTTTAATTTTAGTGCCCTGACTAACTGGGGAGAAGGTACAAGTTATCTTGACATGCCGTATACTCCGTTACTTATGGCTCATAAATTTGTTGATTCAAAAATAGAGCTTGTAATGATGAGAGATACAGCAGCATCTGTATACCGCCTTTATGACGGAGTATTAGAAACGGCGATTCTGCAGGAAGTTTCTGGAAGCGATAATACGTATACTGGAGAAAGAGCACCCTCAGTTCCGTTTGTTAATAATACCAACTTATGTGCCTCTGTTTCAACTTATGCCAGTCTTCCTGATAGAAATGAAGTACAGGTGTATGCTGATGCTAGACTAATACATAAGCCATCTTTATCTTTGTATTGTCTCACTAAAAAGACTGAAATTTATTTCTCTACTTCCATACCAGTAGTATATAGTAATCTGCCTGCTAAATCAGCGTCTAGTTTTTATTTAAACCTGCCTGTTATAACCGATGCTGGAATTCCTTTAGAGGCTCAAACATCTTTAGTAAATCCTAAATTACTTGTAACTCTGGACAGTGTATCGTCTACAGAAATTAGAGCTAAAGTAGAGGTAGCATATAATGCTACGAATGCTGATGCGGAACTTTCCTTTACTATAACCGCTGCGCCTAGTGGAGCATATGACAGCACTTGTAGTGGATCTAATACTTATACTTTTCTAGTTCCCGTCACACCAGCAGCTAAGCACTTACCCTACAACAATAGCTGGCCAGGATATCATACACTTATTGCTAACGGATCTACTTTTTATTGCGTTAGCGAAACTGCCATTGCTGCTAGTACTGATGGCGGGCGTACTTGGAGACTCTGTGACACGGTAACTCAGCCTAATATCGCTAATACAGTAGATTCAATATTCTCAATGTGTGTAAATGCACCTGCTGGGGAAGTTATAGCTACTGCTTCATCTGGTATACAACGACACAATAGTTACTGGGAACGATTGCCATTATTAGAATATGTACCTCCAATACCCTCAGGAACTCTACCTTATACCTCAGTTCCTTTCTCTACTGCCACTCCTATTGTTAGTGGTACTCCTTTAACTAGTAACTTAGAAGTAACCGATCCAGCCTATATAGGATATACCGGAACTTGCGAAGTATTTAGCTTTTCCTTAACGGAAAAAAGTAATCTGTCTATTAGTGTAGCAAGTGCTTTTGATACCTACTTAGAAGTTTACTATTTAACTGGAACTCCAAGTAATTATAGCGAGTTTTGGTTAACTGATGCCTTTACTGACGGTAATAATACTGTTAATAATCCCAGTATTTCTGTTACTAATGTGCAACCAATGACTTATTATATTGTAGTATCTGGAGGAACAACTGGACTGGAAACTGGATCATACACTCTGTCGCTTACTAGAACTCCCGCTTCTGTCGCAATCTATCCAAAGGTACGTCAACTGGTGTATACTGGAACAAAGTATATAGCATTACTTGGAGAAGGAAATAATGATTATAGCCAGTATATAGGAACTTCCACAGACTTAACTAATTGGTCCTACATATTAGATGGTGCTTCTAATCCTGTAATGGGTAGTGGATATTATTTTAACTGTTCTACATTAGCTACCTCAGGTGGAACTACCTTAGCCTGTATGGGTACTTCTTGCTACAGAATTGCATCTGATGGTTCCTTTACTTCGTTAACCAGTATAACTGATACTGGAGTTAGCGGAGCAGATCCAGAGTTTGTTACTGATGGTGCTGGAAATTGGCTGCACATAAACAACGGTACTATTTTCTACAGTGTTGATGACGGATTAACTTGGACAGAAAATAATTTCTTTACGCTATTTGGATATTACGCTAAATCCCTAGCATATATCGCATATACCAATAGTAAATGGTTTGTTATGGCTTATAATGTAACTGAGGGTATGAATGTAGACATCATTAGAGCGAGTAACGTAAGTTTTACTGCGGGACGCTCCGTTTCTCCTAATGCTACCACCTTTCCTCTGACATGGGCCCCGGCTGGGTTTAGCGGTACGAGAAACTTTGTACCCATAAATAATACCTTGGCTATCCTTTACGGAGACTATGTGAAAATCTCCTTAAATGATGGAATAAACTGGGCCTAGACCTAGCTAAAAACCTATTAGTGCCGATACTTATATAGTACGGAGGCACTTTGGCCACTCAAAATATTTGCATCTCAAGTGATTGGCACCTTAAATTCACTTCACAGTTCGACATGATGACCGATAAGGGTATTCCATCTCGATTAAGTGAAATTATAACTTCAGTTACTTGGGCGATAGAGGAAGGTAAGAAACAGAAGGCCGATACCTTTATTGGTTGCGGAGATATTTTTGACGCTCCTGAGAAGCTTCCCACTAGAGAGGGTCTTGCCATATCGGAGATGTTCAAACAGATCAAGGGAAGTTATGCCAATTCCTTTTTTATTGCCGGAAACCATGATCAAATCTCCTCCGACAGAACCATTTTAGACCTGTTTTCTCCGCTTGTAAAAGTTTTTAATGCCCCTTCTTTCGTAGATGTGGCCGATGCTCGTCTATTCTTTGTCCCCTATATCCGAGAGTCTGAAGATTTATATGCCGCTATAAAAGCATTTGAGAAAGTGGATTGCCCCGGGAAGAAGTATCTCTTCGCTCATTTTTGGGACAAGTCTATTATGTCGGTAGATCCAGAAGCAATTGATCTTACCAGAATCAACCTTGACTTCTTTGATCGTGTCTTCTTGGGTCACTTTCATGTTCCAACAGAGGACATGAATAGTAAAGTAGTCTACCTAGGAACCTTACTGAACAAGAAGTTTAACGAGTCTGGTAAGAAGGGATGCTGGATTTTGAACACTAAAAAGAATGTCATCAAGTTTATAGAAAATCCAAACTCGCCTACTTTTATGGTGGTGAAAGACACTACAATACTTGCTGATGTGGAGAACATAGCAACTAATGCCTATTACAGAGTTGAGTGCAGTCCAGAGAATGTTCTTGCTATTACTAAGCTTCTGTCTAATTCTAAGGGAGTTGAGATAGTATCCAAGTCTTCGGAAGCTGGTCAATCCTCTGCCATCTCTTTGGCCTCTGCTGAAAAGAAGAACTCCTCTTCATTAAAAGATTATATCCTAGCCAACTGCAAGATCTTCCTCCCTGACGGTTGCAGTGAAATTGAGTTTAAACAGCACGGATCTTTGTTTCTTGGTGGGATGTAGAATGAATTTTAAAATTTCATCTCTTACGGTAGAGAACTTTGTTGTATTCCAAGACAGAGTAACTATCGATTTTTCTGACTCCATCAACAACATTGAGGGAGTGTATCTTCATAACTCTGCTCAATCTAACGGAGCGGGAAAGTCTCTTATTATTGATGCTATTTCTATTGCTCTCTTTGGCAAGGGAATCAGAGCCTCGTATCTAACTGACTATATTTCGTCTAGTAATCCTACTGGAGGCATCTATGTAGGTCTTGAGTTAGTAGATCAAGACGGAAAGATTCTGAAGATTGAACGATGGAGAAGACCGAATAGTGAGTCTAACAAGGCTAAGTTATGGTATGATGGAGTTTGCATTTCAAAAGATGCTACTATTACTCGTACTGATGAGATTCTTCAGGGGTATATTGGAGTTACTCATTCTAACTTCATGTCCTGCATTTTCTCTGTAATGATTCCAGGATTTTTAAAGCTTAGACCGGCACAAAGATTTGAGATTCTTGAACAGGCATTGGCAGTCAAAAAAGTGGAATCTGTCATTAAGAAGATAAATGCGTTAATCAAGACGGAAGAAGACAAACTCACTGCACTAGATTCATCTATTCAAGAGAAGACCAGCACTTTAACTACTGAGCAAGCTAGACAAGAAATATACAACAATAATTCTTCGCTTATTGAAGAAAACATTTCAGTTAAAACAGAAGAGCTTGAGGCATTGCTTGGTAAGGAACAAACCAAACTGACCGAGATTTCAAAGCTATTAGAATTTAAGAAGGATGTTCAAGATAAGCTAGATCCTATGAATATTGAGTACTCTGAAATGTATGCAAACCGCTCTGCTCTGGCTTTATCTAAGAGTAATCTTGAAGCAAAGTTAGCTACTACATTGAAAGCATTTAAGAAGAAGGCTAATACTGATTCAATGGAGTGTGCTGTATGCAAATCTCCCTTATCTGAACATAATAGAGATTTTGTTAAGTCTCATTATCAAACTGAGATAACTTCATTGACTGCGTCTATTGCCGATGCTGACGTTCTTCTGAGTAAGTTGTATGCTAAAATAAGTAAGCTAACTGAGACAAAGACTACAGTAACTACTAGATTGGATTCCAGTAATAGAACTTTATCTTCGGTTATTCGTCCTACTATTCTTGCCTGTGAGAAGTCTATTCAGGAGTCGAAGGATGCTTTGTCTTCCAGTGCTGTGTTTAATAAGGACCTACTTGCTACTTTACAAGAAGAGATTACGCAACTAAACGTATCTAAGAAAGCAGTTAAGAAATCACTGCGAATGAGTTACGCTTGGAAGTCTGCATTAGCTAAGAACGGATTACGTCTAGCCTATATTAAGGAAGAGATTTCAACGCTATCGGCCATCGCTAGTAAGTTTGCTTCTGCTGTATACGAGAAACCGATGCCTGTAGTATTCTTTATTGACGGGGAGAAAGATAACCCGTCATTGGAGTTTACTGTTAATGGTAAGAGTGCTTCTATGATGAGTACCGGTGAAGCACGAAGACTTGAAATTGCAATGACTTTAAGCCTCATGGCGCTGTTAAAAACTTCCGGGCTAACTTTACACTTCCTTGTGCTTGACGAGGCTCTAGACGGCCTTTCTGACGCATCTAAGGCCGCTGTACTTAAGGTTATTGATTCCCTGGCTTTAGAATATCAAATCGTCATGATTAGCCATGACCCGCTGATCAAAAAGCGTTCTGGTAAGTTGATTCAAGTAGTTAAGGATGATACTACTCAACGATCAACTATACTATTCCCTCAAGTTATTTAGTCTTCTTCTCTGGCAGCTCCCAATGCGGTAATATTGTTTTATACTGTTTTTGTAGAGCCGTGTATTCTTTTTGTCCGATTATAGTAAGTTTAATGTGAGGATAGAATTTGGTCATTTTCTTAAGTTTACTCTTGCTTTTGGCATCCATCCATCCCTTTATTTCATGGTATTCTATGGTTCCATCAATATTGAATATTTTAAAATCAGGCAGATACGAAATTGCCCCTCTTGTTTCCCCGGTGAAGATAAAGGTGTCAGGTTCGAATTCCCATTTTGATACCGTCTTCAGGGCTACTTGGTAGTTAAGATATCGAGCATAGTTAGCTTCCCAGGAAGAGCGGAAGAAATAATTTCCTAAATCCTCTCGTTTCCCTCGTTTACATCGAGAGTACATATTTGATGAGAATATTATTGGCCCCGCAGTACCGTACTTTTCTATTTTGGTTACCCTTGCTTTGTTGGAAATTATCTCCTTTTCTTCCGGCGTCTTGCGCTCTGATGCGGCTACGCTTTTTTGGCTTATTGTTTTTTTAGCTGTCTCACTATGGGTATTACCTTTAAATCCTTTTGGATGATTTCCATTTTCCCATCTATTCGGGACATTTACTTTGCTTATAGTTTTGGACGCCGCCTGAGCAACTCTTTCTTTGTTTGTTAGTCCCAGCTCTCCGGCAAGTCTACATATTCCCGTCTTGCTTGTTCTATTTAACCTTGCCATGAGCGAATCCAGTGAAAACTCGGAGTTTGGCTTGGAATATTCTACTTTGATTTCTTCTACTTCCTCATTGGAGAAGTGATCTGTTTCTATTACTCCCCTCAGCGTAAGGTATTTATGAACAATTTGGCCAGGAATATTTAATTTAGTTCCGGTCTCCCATACACTTTTGCACACTGCATATACTTGTTCCATTTCCGCTATCTGTTTATCAGTGTATGGAAGAGAATTTTGCCTTGTCCACAGTCCTTTTTTTTGAAGGAATCCAAGTATTCCAGTGCTTGATAGAGTTAGTTGTTTGGCTATCTCTGATATTTTAGTTCCTTGCTGGTACATGGAAATTATGCTATTTTCATTATCTTCACTATATTTTATTGCCATGAGTATGCTCTCCTTAAGTTAATTATATCAACATCATGGCTGGGATAAGAGTCTTTTCATGTTAGCTGTATTTTTATTACGTGTAACAATTTTTTCTATCGTGCCGATACTAAATAAGGAGCCCAAACTATGTCCTGCGCATATATTAAATTTGTAAAGATTGATCCTAATGCAACTCTTCCTAGAAAGGCAACTTCAGGAACTGCACTAGATTATCAAGATGCGGCCTTTGATTTGTTCCCTTCTATTGTTACTACCCTGATCCCCGGTGAACGGGCTTTAGTTCCTACTGGGCTAGCTGCTATCATTCCTGTAGGATACTGGGTTAAGTTCCATGAGCGAAGTGGGCTAGCATCCAAGAGCGGTATTCATATTCTAGGCGGTGTTATTGACAACACATATCTTGGCGAGTGGAAGATTGTAATGTATAACAGTTCTTCTTCTACTCTGTCTATAACCCCGGAGAAAGCCGTTTCTCAGTTTACGCTGGAAAAGCTACACGTTGCTAAGGTTACAGAGATTAGCAGGGAGGAATTTGAAAAAGAATTCCAGGTAAGATCTGACTCAAGAAAAGCTAACGGATTCGGCTCCACTGATAAGAAATAAGTGTATGCAAATACTAGATAAGCGATTGTATCCTCTTGAGTATGCTCTTAATTTCGTTAAGAGCACTGTAGATCAACCTGACGGCTATGACTTTAAGATTCTGGCCGATGCTCCTATGTGGATCAGATTACTTAGTCGTGGAACATACTGTGCTTATGGGACTACTATATATGTACCAAGCATGCATTTGGAGTTGATGAAGTCAGATCATGTAGAGGACAGAAGTTTAGCTACCTCTAAAGTATTGCCGTTAATCATGTTACTGCACGATCATGATAAGGTTAACCTTGCCCTATTCCTGAAGATGCTATTGAACGTCAGGTATCAAGCACATTATTTTATTTATGAGTTTCTATTCCTGAAGTTCGTGGAGCACAAGTTCAAGGACGTAGTATTAGCCGGATTTATAACTACTAGACATAGTTTGTATCTACGTAGAAAGCTAACTTGGGAAGCTGTAGAGTCTCTTATCCAGAACACTTTTACAGCTTATACTCCGCAAGATTAGATATCGTCAGTTGCTGGTAATTCGTAATCTCCGGATCTGACAAACTTCTTACGCTTCTTGGATGCCGTAGTTCCTAAGGCTTCACGTGCTATTGCTTCATCAGTGAGATCCTTTGTTTCCGTGTCTAGCCAGGAGTTTCCGACACCTATTACATGACCTAAGGTGTTTGTGGAGAGGAATCGAAGAAGGAGTTTTACTGAGCCGCTTTGGTCGTTCTTTTTACTCTGTAATCCGCCCAGTAGCTGATCTTTAAATACAACAAGAAACTTTTTAATGCTGTCCAGATTGACCTCTGAGATGGCCGGATTTTTTATGTCTTCTGCTAGCTTTATGACTTGCTCAGTAAATAAATCGACTTCGTCTTGATTTAAATCCTGGTTGGTCTTTAGATCGCTAACAATAAATCGTTGTAGTAAACCAAGTAACTTTGTTAGAGTCTGTTTTTCTTGAGCGTCGAAAATTTCTTGGAATACTTCGGGGTTATTGGTTTCTACATTATATAGATACCCCTTTAACAAAGCATCTCTAGCAGATATAGAAATTCCTCTTGCTACGTGCTCATCTTGCTGTGGCGGTTGAGGTATACCCTTCTGCATACTACGAAGATCTGGACCTAAGAACTCTGGAGTTTCTGGATCATTCGGATCTAAAAACTTTGAAACTTTTGTCTTGCAGCGTACGAAATTTCTGAGATATCTAACTAACCGCCTGGCATCCATGAATACGGAATCCATAAGTGGTAAGCAATCAGAAACGAAATTATCTATAACTGTACTTTTAGATATCCTCTCTACTGCTTCAGATAGAGTAGAAGATCTCTTAAGGTCTAAAATATTCATTAACTTTTTGATCAGTCCTACTCGTATCATTTCATTCTGTTTATATGCTTTATCTTCTTCATAGTTAAATCCAGGAACGACTATATCGTTAGGATCGAATTCTTGTACTATAGCTAGAATCTTCTCTACCTCAGTTACAGACATAAGAAGTAACGTTAATCCAGGATCGTATTTTGAGGGGAGATTCACACCATCGATTAGATTTAAATCGTCTAGACTTCTATGAGTCCCAGCAATTTTAACATCAGTTGGATACACTATTTTTCTTACGGCACTATGAATTTCTTTAAGTTTTGCGCTGCTCTCGTCGCAAAACTTACTAGCAGAATACAGTACTGCAACCCCATGGTCGGGTATTGGATATAGTACTTTCTTGATAGCAAGATATTGGTCAATAGCTTTAGGTAATTCTCTAATAAGTTCTAAAGTGCTTGATACCCCGGCCTTAGCTGCTGCTGACAATGAGGTTTCTTTTTCTATTTCTCTCTCAACTAGAGAAATGAAATCCTTTTTTTGTTGGTATAGATTTCTATTTTTACCGCCCTTTACTACTAATGAGCTTTTTAACTCTGAGGTTGATTGAGAGTCAGACATAAACGCCTGTTCTTGTAATCCGGGAACGTCATACGCTCTACCAAATGCTGATAACTGCTTCTTTAATAATGCTGTGTCTTCATCTGACAGAGTACCTGAGGGAAGTGATAATCCCATAGAGTCTTTTAGAAAGGGAGAGAACAAGTTGAAGAAGCTAATAAAAGCATCGTTATAATCATATAAACGTCCTTCTATACTGGTTCCTCCAATAAGGCGCTCGTCTGGTGCGTATAGTTCACGAAGCCAAGAAAATAACGAACGCTCTTCAAAAGTAACCATACTCTCACTTAATCCGGGAGTATACGGAACTCTTACAGTATCTTTGCCTGGCTCTTCGTATTTTACTCGTATTAACTCTATTAAGAAGCTACTAAAATTAGCATTATCAATTTCGTTAAATAGATTCACTCCAGTATATGTATCACTACCTACAGCAGCAGCCATCGGAAGAACGGAGGAATCTTGCTCTGTATTCGCCTCGAAGCCTCTGGTAGTCTCATCCGGTTCTAATCGTGCTTGCTTATCTCCGGGATCTGATATCTTATCGGATCTCTTATCGCTACCCTCTGGACCTACGGGAGCGTCTATGGAAGTTTGAGATGATATCTTTCTATTAAGCTCGGATGAATCGTGGGATGAAAAGAATCGTGACATAACATGTTTTTCAAACTGAGCAAAAGATAAAGAATTATCCGGATCTGCGAGTCTTAGTAATCCGGATATCAGTCCTCGAAGAGTGGATTTGGTTGAAATATCTAACAGATCGTCAGAGTAACTCTCAGCTTGGCTATTCGCAGTAGTTAATCCTCCCCTTCCCTTTCTAGCTTCATAAATAGACCGTTTAAGATAGCTCAGATTTTGTGTCATTCCGGTCAGATCTGGAGTTCTCAACATCTCTTGTTGTAGTTCAATAGGCAGGGCTTGGAATAAGGCAACCATATTTTGTCTAGTATTTGAGTTAGGATACTTTATATTTTTTAGCGCCTTTCCCACAACGAAGTCTGCAAAGTGACCCTGTTGACCCTCTTTCTCTTTATGAAAAATAACATTTCCTTGAGAGTCTCTAGTATTTCCAGAATAAATCCAAGTTACATCCATATACCAAGTCGAATAAATTACATACAACTTAGCCATCGATATTTCTAAGGAATGAATAAAGTCTGCATCGTTAGGTAGGGTTGAATTCTGTATATATTCTCTTGTTCTAGTGTTTATTCTAGGATCCTTTAGGCATTTAGCAATACCTGAATTCACTGCCGCCACCAGTTTGGGAATAACCTCTTTGTATCTACTGGCGTATTCTCCCCACAATATATCCATAATGGTATATATTTTTACGTTTTCCAGTTCTGCTAATATATAATCCGCTGCTAGTCTCTTACTTTCTACTTTGACTTCTTCTCCGGTGTTGATAACATCCGCCATAGATGCTGCTATTGTTGGGGATGTCGCTGGCTCTTCGTCTTCTCCCTCGACATAATCCTTTAAAATATCGTCTTCAGGAACATAATCCCCTTCTTCCTCGTCAGAAGCCGCATTTAGGTCAACTACATCCTCGTCATCTTCTTCCGTAGATTCTACTAAAGGAAGGTCTTTATACCGAGACTGCATCATCTGAGTGAGTAGGTGTTTTACTAGGGAAGCCATATAATTTAATTCAGACCTATGCTAATTTTGGAAGGATATGAGAAATCACTATCGGTACATAACTTTGTTGCACTATGGGAGTATGGGATTTAACCATAGCGTCCTCAACTGAAATATAGGACACCAGAGGTACTTGACCTGACAAGGAACTTCTAACTAACCGAGAAGTTTCGGAGTAGCCAGCAGTATATGCAAAAACTGCTAACATAACCATTGAATCTTTTTCTTTCGAGGTCATATCGGTTTTTAAATTTCTTACGATTCCAAGAGCTTTAAATTCTGACACATAAGCATTATACACTTGATTTAAACATTTCTTAAAGTAGTATATCGCAGTAGTTATATTTTCTTTACCGTCACCTAGATAAGTGTCCATTTTCCCGTTTTGTTTGTCAAAGATGAATTCAACTGGGTTCTTTTCTTTTCCGTTGGCATCTTTTACCTTACCCTTAACGTCTCTAACTGCGTTAAGCTGCAATTGGAATAATCCGTAAGCTTTTCCCTTCACTAATGAGGCATTTCCATCACTCTCATGTAGCATCATGGCTTTCAATAATCGCCAAGTGAAGTATTGACTTCCCTTAACTGCAGTTATTTCGTCTTCTTTCCCGTTAATTATAGCAGAAGTAAACGATTGCTGTATGTATTGATCCCATTTAGTCATAGCGAAGGCTTTATCGGGCTTTTCTGCGGCTGAAAGAGCGTAATTAAACCCGTCAGCTTTGGTTTGATCGGCTGTTTTAGTGCTATTACCTGTAGCAGACGTTACATAAAGGGGATTATTTGTGGATTGGATCAACAGATCAGCCATATCCGATAGTCTAGTAGTATCTATATCCAAGATAGCTGATGGAAATTCATCATACGTTTTTGACTTGTCCTTTGCTACTGGATCAAACTGGTGTCCATTAGTTCTATGAATTGGAGCAGAAGCAGCCGCTGTTCTGATTATACTCTTAGCTCTAGTAAATACAGCAAAACAGGCTGTAGTAACTGCACCTAAAATATCAGCAACCACAGATCGATTAACTCGTAGTTGAGCATCTCCTACAGTAAACAACTTAAAGTTACCGTCTGCATCAAACCCTAAATAACTTCCAGAGGAGTGTCGTAAGTAGATATGTTCCTTGCCTGGAGTTAGACAGACTTCCAATCCAATAATCTTATTATGACCTACGTCATTAGGATCCGGAGTCATTGCTTGGCCAGTATTTGCTACTTGATCTCCACTTACAATAAGAGATGATCCAGTGTCTGCAGAAATCCAGGATTTTATTGGGTCTAAGAAGGATGCGGTACTTACTTGTATAGCTGTACCCGGGATCAATGTAGCAGAAGTATTTTGAGCCGATGTAAATAATGTATTGGCATTAGATGCATTAATTTGATTTGCGTAGGAAACATTTCCAGACACCAGTCTAATCACTTCCCAATGAAGATGCGGCTTATAGGTTTTTATAACTCCTGCTTTATCTTTATATTGCCCCGAGCCTCCGCATGCTCCTATTACAGTTCCTACTGGAAGTTCCGGGTACTTATTTTGAAGTATATTGGTCTTTACTGATTCTGCTATACTATCCAAATGCATGAATCTATGGGCATATCCGTCAGATCCTTTAAACACTAGATAGTTACCACCACTACCTGTTGGGTTTTCTCTGTAATATAATACTTGACCCGCAATAGGTGCTACTAGGGGTAATCCTATTCTACCACTAGTTCCTAAGTCGATTCCATTGTGTAATCTTCCGTTTCTCTCTGCTTGAAACGTCATGCCTTGGTTAGGATCTGGAGGATTAAAACTTCCGTTAATGGGGTATTGTTTATTAGTAGCTGGGGTAGTTCCTGGTGCTCTGGTTCCTCCGACAACTACAGATGCGGGAGCCAAGGAAGTAGCCGTTGCAGTAGTAGTAACTCTAGAAAGCATTGTTCTTTTTGCTAGCCCAGCTGACGCAGTTGTTGGGAAATTGGGGTAACTAGTAGCAAAAGCGTTATACTGCGTCCCAGGCCCGTTAACAAAACTTCCAGCGGTTTGTTTCGGACTTAAACTTCCGCCCAATATAATCTGTTCGTTGTCTGGGATGTCACTGAGAATTAAGGAACTCCCCTTAGTACTTCTAATCACATACGATTCAGATACTGAGCGTTCGTATGATCCAGTTGACAATAGTGCTGATTCGTTAGTTACTCCTACACCGGGAGATAACTCTAGCCCAGTCACTGAAGACATGGCTAGAAGTTCATCCTTGTGAAACACTGATCCGATGATGATGGGCTGATCTGGATGGTCATCGTTAAAGATTACGAATACTTCAGTTCCCACCTTTGGAATACACATAACTCCATTTGGTTGGTTTGCAGTATACAGTGGAAGACCTGTGTTGATATTCCCGATAGGTCCCCAGTTATGCCCTAATACATACGCCCACGGTAAATCGTCAGAGTTATTCCACGTAGCTTGTTCATTTCCGGAGTTAGGGGTAACTTTTTGTAAGTCTACTAATCCCTGCCCGTCTGTCACTGGTTCAGTAGGTTCATCTCCCGAATCTGCAGCATCTGTAGCTGACGAAGTTCTGGGTGCTCCGTGAAATATAGGAATCCATACTTTTACTCTGCCCGAACACAGAGGATCTTTAGTACTCACGACTAAAGCTCTGGTGACTGCTGAATGGATTTTACTCATTGATTACTTTACCATGGCTCTAATAGTATTAATATCTGCAATAAATATAGCATCTCCGACATTTAGCGCAGCGAAGGGATCTGTAATTCCGTTCATCCAATACACTAACCACCAATATTCCTCAGATCCGTATAACTCTCTTGCTATTAAATCTGCTCTGTCTCGGGTAGCCGCAGTCACTGTATACCGTCCGATTACTGGAATGTTCTGAGAGTACTTCATGGGTAAAGGGAAATAGGTATTGATACCTATTCTAGAGGTAAACTTTGCTCCCTTAGTACTCCAGAGAGCATCTTGGTCTGCAGTTGTAACAGTATTACCATTCCAGTTTATTACTAATCCCATGATGTATCCCGATATAAACTTAATTAATACACTATCACGCTGCGGGTAATAGTACAGTATTCCAGAGAAGGGAAAGGAAGTTTTTATTATAGTATCTACTCCAACAGCCCAATCCTATTCCTGCTACAAGAGTTATAGCTTTTATGAGTATGCTCACAGGAAGTAACTGAACTGCCAAGACAGAAATAAACAAGCTATTCAGAATTAGGGTATACTTTGGAAATAATCCTGTGACGAGATAGTTCTCTACCGACACTCCATTAGCATCTTTTATGCTCATAAACTCAATGACGTATTTTCTATGCCACTTAAGTCGTTTCATTAATTTAGTTAGAAAAAATACTTCATACATACAGAAAGAAATAAGCAAGCAAAAACTCGCTAATAGTACAGATAATAACATGGTTACACCGAAAAACTTACCGTATTAGTTATTAATTGACCAGTGCTTTTGATGACTAAAGTAAGATCAAATACTCTAGTATTATCAAAACTGAATGCCTTAATTCCAGTTACAGAGACTCTTGGCTCCCAAGTCTCTATATCTTTCTTAATATGATCTGCTACAAGCCCTTGAGTTACATCATTCACGGGCTCAAATAGTAAATCATAGGCAGAGTTACCAAATTCATAGTTCATTGGTACTGAGCCCTTCTGAGTGTTTAAGATAACGTGAATGCTTTCTCTAATTACGTCCTCATTACATGAAATGTCAAAGAACCCGTATCCAGCACCCTTTCTAGGAGGGAACGAGATACCTGAATAAGTTGCATTTAATGGAGATACGTTAGGAGTAGACATTATTTAACTTCTTCAAATTCTGGCTTTTCTGGTGCTGCTTCTTGCTGTGCTGCCTCTTGTTTAGCATTAACTACTGAAACTACTTTAGTTACTACAGCAGAAATCTTGGAATCTACTGCTACTGGATCCGGAGTCCACTTAGCCTTGAATGCTTCACTAGTCTTAGTAGAACCGTAGAAAAGAACAGCAGTACCTAAGAATTGAAGAGAAATCAAGGAAGAATAACTTAGAACTTTATCATTTGCGCTAAACTTTAATCCAATAATAGCAAAGGCCATAGAAAAGATAAGACAAGTAAATAATCCTACTCTACCTGCAGACAAATAAGGGGAGCCATCTTCTGATAGTATCTCTCGTATTTTACTGGCGGATTTCTCAATAATCTCAGACATATTTTCATCCTATACTTAATTATATCAAGTATACTGCCGATACTAGTAATGAGGCTATGATGTACTCTATTATCCACATACCCACAGGCTTGCTTCTAACGGAGATAGCGTTTAATCGCTCTGAGGAGGTTCAGGATTTTTATGAGGGACTTCCGTTACATGGGACTACAGATTTCTATTCCTTGCAGGACAGTAAGAGATTTGTAAAAAACTTTGTTGAGTATGATAAGTTTCAAAGAAGAAAACCACAAACTAGATCGGATTATTGCTGGTTGATACGAAATAACCGCTTTCCTTTCTTACAGTACCGAATTCTTTTTGCTTCCCTGTGTCTAACTACTGCTTGGGATCCCGCTCCAGATCCTTTGATACTAGACGAGTTTTTGATAACTAAGACTAGAAGGAACGGGAGAGAATGGAAAAGATACCAATCACCAGAAAACTTAGGACCATAGTTATTTTTAATACTCGATTTATGAAATGGATTTGTTCGTTTGTCATCATACTATTTAATTGAGTCTATGTATAGAATTCTTCACATACCTACCGGAACTTTACTGACTCGTTCAGGCAAGGATACTCTATCTTTTTATAGTAAGAAAGAAGCATCTAGATTTTTGCGTAGATTCTTTAAGTTAGTTGCTACCTACAATAAATATGTCTGGTTGCATAAGTCTGTTTTCGGTATTCCTAAATCCCAGCTGAACTCTAATATGTCGAGAGCTGTTGCTAAGTATGATAAAATAATGGCTATACTGGATCAGGGAATGGAACTGTCTTCTTCTTATGACATAATGGCTCACAGAAACTCAGTTACTGCGTATGGTCATGTACTGCCGCTATATCTTATTGTTACTGGAGGACTTAGTTTTTTTACTAGTTTTTTGATCATTGATAAATGCGAGTTCCTTATTGTAGACGATACCAACTCATGTCAATAGTATTCAAGATACTACATCTCCCGTCAGGCGATTTTATCAAAGCCTTCAGGGATAGTAATAGGAGTACAGAGACTATTTTTTATGACTCTGCTTCGGCTATGCGCTTCTTGGATAGGATAGTAAATAATGCTTCTTATATAAGTGGTGGACCCATTCACGATTATTATATTGGCCCTACTCAAATAGCTAAATATATTCCAATACCATTACTTGCTGAATTTGAATTACTACCCTTTGACTTTGACGATCTTACTGAACTGGAACAGACCAGAGTGTTACGATTAGATGAGTACCGATCCCCACGGAGAGAATATGAATTATTATGATAGATTGGCTGATGGCGTTAGACGAGTTATTAAGGCGTACGGAGAGAAGTCCGAAGGTAGGGCAGTACTAATAATTTCTAAGGTCGATGACTGCTTTCCGGCCCTGAAAGATATCGTACGGTTCATGGTTCTGTCTCGTATGGATTATCAGATGTTTGATATGAGAAGATTAAAGTCTCAGAATATCTCATTAGAGTCTCTTCCTCTAACACCGCCACCTAGACTTGTGCTGGACACTCTTCAGTTAGCAGATATTTCAATGGAGCGGTTAGAGCAGATAGAGATAGTGCTTTGCTTTGACTTTGATCCGGTAAGTTTTGAGAAGGTAGTGTCTCTATACGGAGATCTAACGAGAGTATCGTCTCTCGTTCTCTAGGTACCAATCAGCAAAATTTCTATCCTCTATTATAATATGATTTAGAAACTTAGCCAGTATCGCTGACATTATAGCTTCGGACTCTTCTGATGGATTTAAGGAGTTTCGTTCTATCATGCTTTTAAGCGCACTGGTTAATTTTCTATGCTCTAATACATGTTCTATAGCTTGGGGGTAGTGTGTAGTAGAGATTAAGGCTTCTTCCTTCTTTATGTGTTTTTCTACGTAACCTAGAAGAACCACTAAAGTCTTTGATATGGGGTTGGGAGTACTTCTAACTTTCTCAATATACAATAGCATTTCAGTATGGTCTGAGTCAATTGAGGTTATTCCAGTTAGAGGCACTTTTACAATCATGATCGCTCACTTTTTTATAGGTAGCATTCTATTATACGTTTCCCAGCAGGTAGGATCTAACTTAATAATCTCTTCTATTTGTGGAGACAGTCTCTTCTTTGCTGCATGAACTGCATAAGTCATGAGATTAAGTGGATTTGCTTGCTTTCGTAAAATCTCTTCTATTCTGAAGTGAGGCTTCTGCATTCTGGCGGCTAAACTGGCTTCCCATCGTGGATCAAAGTGAGTTAAAAATTGAACAGCCGAATCGTAATCAATCTCTCCCTTAGCGGCATATAATATGATATCTTTAGGAGTTGCGTCAGCTGGAATAGATGCTGTTGACGCATTTCTTGCCTTTCTGGACATCTTATCTCGTTCCTTCTCTTGCTCTAAGGCTTTTTTAATCTCCGCAACTACAGCAAGAGATTTCTTTGTGGGTAGGAACGCCTTACTCTCATAGAAGGGTTCCTTGTATCCCTCGGCAGGAAATGGAATAACTACAAGGTTAGTAGAGCCTATATTATAAGTTTGGAATCTTGAATCTGGACGAGATGAATAAGCAATCCATCCAAGTGAGTTCTCATGCATCTTATACATAATATATTCTGCGCCGTTATAAATAACCGTAACACCTGGGGCAAGAGATGGAGCTATAATAGCTTCTTTTAAAAACTCTTGGGTTTGAAGAGAGGTTGGTTTTAGATTTGCCACTGTAATTTCCTATACACGAATACTTATGCTGTATTCCCATTCCTTCATTTAATTACGTGTCTGTACTAAGCCTCTGTTGCAGTATTGCCGATACTATAGATGAGGTATTTTATGCGACAAAAACTTGAACTCTATGTAATAGCTTTGAACCTGTGGTGGAAATATAGATTTGTTAAGCAGGTCAAGGGGCTCTTAAGCAGTCTACTCTCTAGGAGTAAGTAACGTGGAAACTTTACTTCAGCAACTTCCGTTACTACTGGCAGAAACTATAAAATGGGCCAAGATTAACTCAGATGCCATCCTTTTAACTGGTATGCCGTTAAGTGAATCTGACTTAGAAATAGCTCGGTCTGTAGGAGTTAAGCACCCTGAGAAGATCCGTGTAAAATTAGTGGATCGAATGCCTATGCCGATACATCCAGTGTTGACTGAAGCTATCCGCAAGACTAACCTAATGAGTCCCTATACATCTGGTATGACTCTAGGTTACGGCATCTATGTTAGAACTGAATCTAAGGGATTACTCTCTCATGAGTGCCGACATGTCTTTCAGTACGAGAACGCAGATTCCCTGGACTCCTTCTTGACTGAGTACCTTACTCAGATTCTTAATCATGGATATTTTAATTCTGCGCTTGAGAAAGATGCATATGCGCACACACTTCCTCTGCCATAATTAAATTGTAGATGGTGCTCTGACGAGGCTATCTATTTATAACTGATGCCGCAAGGGTCAAACAACGACAACTCGCTTAAAAGGAGCTTATATGTCATCGATTTATCATACTACATTAACACAACTTAGACCTTTCTCAGTCGGATTTGATGGATTTTTCAACTTCGCTGAGAATTTTGCTTTTAATCCTTCTGATAACTTTCCAAAGTACGATATCATTAAGTTAACCGGATCTTTATACGCTATTGAATTGGCATTAGCGGGATATTCCAAGAACGATCTTTCCGTTGTCTTTGACGAAGGGACTCTAACCGTTTCCCATGACAAGCAGGAAGATAAAGAAGAGAAGGCATTTTTACATAAGGGCATTTCTAAACGAGCTTTTTCCAAGTCGTTTACTCTTGCTGAAAATGTAAAAGTAACTGGCGCTTCTTTTGTTGATGGACTTCTTCGAATTGATTTAGAGAAGATTGTTCCAGAAGAAAAGAAAGCCAAAACTATTAAGATAGCCTAACTACTAGCCTCGTCAGCTCACTATCGGATTGTCATGTTTAGAATATTATATATTCCAGATGGGCTTTTGTCGGATAATACCTTCAGATATAGAGAGATGGCTGAGGGATATATCCGGTATTTAGTTGTATGCACTACAGAGACACGCAAGAGAGTAAGTAAGGAAGAGTTTGAGATAGTATTTATTTCATAGGCCATTACTAATTAAGTATATATGTATAATAATATTTCTAAGTGTAGAGTCTGCGTACGCCGTGTATTAAAGGAACAGCTCGATATCTCAGTCGGAGGTATCTCTCACAGTTGCATTTATTGCTTAATGCAGTTTTGTGCTAAAGAATTAACAGCAAGAAGAGACAAGAATGTAGAGTTGCTTTTCGCCATACAGTTACTAGAGCAGAACTATACTGACCTATTGAAAGCATATGAAGGTGCTCTTATTGATAATGCCGATAAGACATTTGAGATATCTACGTTACGTATAGAATTACTAAGCCTTCGCAATAACAAGGAATTGACCAATGGAACCAAATAGCCCTGAATCAACTCAACCGCTGACAGCAGAGCAGTTGGCCTATCTAAAGCAAGTATATAACGTATCTACTAGCATCTCGCAAACATTTAAGAACATGCTTGAGGTGGCAGTTAAGACAGATGACTTTGAAATTGTAAAGCCGTTTATTATACACATCCTCTCTCAGTGTGATGACATTGCAGCCGCTTCACACAAAAAGAAGAGTAGTATTATAAGTCTTGACGACCTATAAGTGAGCTAGAATAAACTTTTCAATCTCTTTTGGCATCTCTCTGTCATGAGCCGATGCATGAGCTTCAAGATACTTGAAGAAAGTGGAGATTTCAAAATGCTCCATGTCTTCTTGTGTAAACTTCTTGCCTCTATGCGGTTGTACAATGTAGGCAAGTAAGGCTTCTACTAGGCCCCTAGCGTCATCGGAATATGAAGTCATTCCAGCGTTTAAGTCCTCAATTAACTGAACTGGCGGTAAGTTATATACGATCCTGAATATTTGACTCTGCTGTTCCGGAGTTAGTTCTCTCAGTAGTTCTTCAGGAACTCGTTCAAAAGTTGAGGCACTTTCTGGGTTTTGTTTGCAGGCCAGAATAAGAGCTTTTAACTCTTCTGGAATACTTGATAACACTGGGAATAAGTTTTGCGCATCAATATTATATTCCTCAGCGGCAGCACTAATATTCTTAAACACTCCAGCCATTCCAGTGTCACTCTTACTGCCCATATACGTCTTAGTGTCGTATACTTTAGTGTCTGATGGCCTCCAGATAGTAATTTCTTTTGAGTCGTCAACAGAAGAAATCGCCCATTTGGATATAGTGTTCTTCTGGAACACAAAGAAATCGCCGTCTCCAAGATAGGATCTGATTTGCTCTCTAGGAGCTTCCCAGCCAACACACCAGAGTGCTGGCTTATGCTTGGAGTTAGAACATAATAGGTTAGCACTTCTGGCATTCTGATCTGAATTGCCCTTGGGAACCTTCCAAACTGACCACTCACCTAGAGTAATAATCTTATGGGCCGCACCATTGGCAGCAATCTCAGCGTATTCTTCCTCTGTATTACCAGGAGCAGCATTCTCTACTTCGTTCTTAATCTCGGCTATCTTTTCCATTAAATGCTGTCTGGTCTTATATGAAGTAATGGTTCTATCATTACCGTTGGGCGACATTTTATTCTTATATTCGGTAAACTGAGTGAGTAGAGAAACCATTTCATGCTCTTCGTCTTTGATATTCCACGAAGGGCGTATTACTGAATTAGGAGCTTGATAAGCAGTCTGAGCCAGGAACTTAACATACGGTGATGGGGCTAACTTATCTGGAGACATAGTTTCAAACTTATTTATTTGCTGCTGAAACTCTTCCTCTGTTACTGGAATATTAGAATTGATGGACTTGCCGTTTGGATTAGGTACCTGGAACTCTGCTCGAATTTCGTCAATAATCTTTCTGTTGACAGCTTCCACAAGAATAGCAAATCTAATAAATTTGTTTAGATCTAATTTCATCATAAGTCTCTCATCTAGTTATTTTAATATTCGTAAATAGGGCGATTGCACATCAAAAGGAATTCGTAAGATCTTTAAGAATCTATAATAAGCTTTAGTCTTTTCTGGATTCATAGACGCAATATAGATAGTTCTTGTGTGTTCTGCGTTCCATCTAAGTATCGTATCTCTGAACAGTCTATAACTTACTGGAGAAGTAAGTGGTTGGCCCGGGCCGTTTTGAGCGGTGAACGAGGTAACTTCCATGCCATCACGTTGCAGGGCCAATTGGAATCCTCCCGACATTCTAGGATCTTCTAAAAGGAAAAGTTCGTAGTCACCTGATCGAACTGAATCTATTTGGTTCATGCCCCAAGCGTTTAAAGTCCGTCTGCCACTAGGAGATATATCCTCGGCCAGAAGTTGAGAAGTGAAATGTTGGTTCGCCATATATTTAATTCATCTTTGCCCTCGGATGGCCGATACTATATGGGAGGAACAAAATGGGAGCATACAAGATAGCACTGCCCATTTACGGTTTCTGCACTGAAACCGATAGCAAGAATGCGGAGAAGAGTAAGCCCTTCCTTCACATACCCTCGGGAGTTATTTACTGGTATCCGTCTGAGGCTACCTTAACCTGGTGGTTGAAATTATATAAATCTCCTTACCACATTTCTGAATTCGAGCATCTAACAAATGTGTCGCAAGAAGAGATTGATAGAGTCACCTCCGAAATGATTCCCACGATGTTACTTATAGAGCCAAAGGATTTCAAATCATGACAGTTGAACAACAGCGCAGAATGCAGGGAACGCTAAAGACTTTTGACAAAGCAGAGCATGGAACCTACGACAAGCTGGGTAAGGATGCGTTTAAGAAATATTTGAACGAAAAACTGGCTCCTCATGGACTTGTTACTATTGAGAATAAAAATGCTTACGGTATAGACCTTATTACTTTAAATTCTAACGGTGAAGTAGTTCATTGTTGGGAAATAGAAGTCAGACACGGTAACTGGAAGGGTCATGTTAGATTCCCTTTTAGCGACATAAACTGTATAGAGCGTAAGGATCATCAATGGAGACGGGAGGATAGTTTCATAAAGAAAATCTCTCACCCTCTTGCCTCCGAATATCGAGTAACTTATGTCCAGCTTAATCGTGAATGTACCCGTGCAGTGTGTATTGAAGACAGTACCATCTTAGAACATAAACTAATTCCCTGGGCCAATCGTAAGTCAACAGGAGAGTATGTTCGTCAAGTGCCCATCTCAGAAACCTCTCAACTTAACCTTCTAGACCCAAGACCATTAGGATACTAAATATGGTAAAAATTAACTTCCCTCTTATAAATGCGGCATTGGATAGGGAACACAAAGAAATAGAATTATTCCTTACTCAGGTTGCAGTTGATCCCAGCCATACGGAAAAGATTATTCATGTCTTATCTGGTTATTTAAGAGATCACTTCGATCATGAAGAGCGTTTTATGGAGGAGATTGGGTATCCTCAGTCCTTACGTGAAGATCATAGTTCGTCACATAAGAAGCTACGAGACTATTTTCTGAAGTATTTTGCTTACGCTAAGGACGATCCAGAACATGCAACTGACCTGATTGATTTAGCTACTTTTCTGTTTGTTTCCCATATCAATACTCATGATAACATGTTGTCTCATTGGATGACTAATCACCGTATTAGTAAGACTGCTACTGAAGGAATTTCCCATGACTGACATCCAAATAATCTCCTACCCTTTCGATGAGGGATTTGAGGCCGCTAAGGGTAAGAAATCCGTTAAAACTAACCCTTACAAGAGCCCTAATACCGCTAAAACCGACGATGTAAAGTCTGATGCATGGTTGACTGGTTTTGACAGTTACTTCCATCCTAGCCGCCCTCAGGAGTAGGTATGTCGTATATAATTCAGCACATACCTACTCAATCCTACTTTTCTGGTAGAAACGCTTTTCAGGTCGCCGGAAAGATGAAATACTACGCCCAGACCGTTACTCATGCCTCCATAATTCCTGAGAAGGTAAAGAAGAGGAATATGTGTGATGCTATGTGGAACAGATCGGAGTATAGGTCTGTTGATTGGGTTGTAGCTAATTGCCATTGTCCAGTAGTATTTGAAACTGAAGCAGAAGCCAAAAAGATGCTGTCTATTATCTTCAGACACAAGGAATTAAAGGTAGATTTGCAGAATACTAATATTACAGTAGCCAGCAAAAACGAGTTCCAGTTTATCAGTATTTCTGAACCATAGAAGCGTTTGGATCGGTAAACTCTGCCAGAAGGTCTTCAAGTCTGTCATGAGTAAATATGGCATAACAGTTACTTTTTTGCGTCTGCGGGAGGAGACTGGCCTCAATTCCTCGGAAGCATGAAGATATACTTTTACGAAGTACTTCCTCTCTCCATCCGCCCATCATATTCTTGTCACTAAATCTGTTGTGGATTCGCTTAAGGTTAGCTACGAAGGTATCCCAATGCTCCTGAGTGAACATTGACGCTGGTACTCCCTTCATTAACCAGATAACTGAGTTAATGTAATCGCTAAATCCATAATCATTATCCCAGGAAACACTTTGAGCCTTGAATAGGATTCTATTTAGTGCTGCGGTTATTAGTTCTGGAGTTATCATATTCTCCGGTAATCTGGAAATGAATGTTGGTTCAAAGTGGGCGAAGTGCTCAATTAGATCTGGGTATAGAGTTATGAACGGAACCATATCTATTCTGCCAAAATCGAATTTCATAGTATTGGCAGTCTCTTTAGTAGCTGCATCCGAGAAGAGAGACAGGAGTATATTATGAAATGCATCTAGCACTCTTTTGGGTGTCTTGTTTTTATATATATCCAAGAGTTGTACTACCCGATGACAAACATTCCCTAGCTCACTTAAGAGGTCAACAGTCTGCAGGTCTGCTAAACTCCCCCACGGTTGCCTGTTTGGAATGACTAGGTTTTTCATTGCCGTAATTCTTACTCAGCAGGTTTCTTCTGTACTTCTCTATTCATGAGTTTGCTCTGTTTTGTTGTGGCTGCTATCAAGGTGTATCCTGGTAGCACCCTTTAAAATCGCTGATAGATATTCCTGATTTGGCATAAATTTAGGAAAGTTTGCATGCAGTAGCTTAAATATATAAGCATCATCATAAAACTTTTTATATAACTCATGGGCCATCTTTACAATACCATTTTTTATATCCTTGCCACCATCTAATTGGTATATATTAATAGGTGCAACTTCTAAGTCCACGTCTTCAATCTCTTCTGTTAGTTTAGCGGAGAGCTTCTTTTTAGGCTCCTGTTGTACTTCCTTCTCGTACTTGCCTTCTTCGTTCTTGTTATACTTCTGGCCAAGACCCACGCCAAGACCCTTACCGTGCATCTTGAAACAAGAAGGGCAGACGTTTCCCCATCCCATACCCCTAAGGCTGGCATCGTAGAAAGTCTTGCCGATCTTTGCTTTGCATACATCACACTTTGAGGGAGGGTTTGCATAAGTAAGTGCTTCGTCAATAGGTTGGAATGCGGCTAATGGATCAGTTAACCCTGAAAGGCCCTCATTAATCTGGGTAATCATACTCTTAGACATAAATTCTCCGTATACTAGTTAATTCAGTTAATTCAGTTATCGCTCTTTCTTCTTTACTTTAGGGCCTCTGGGAGTAGTTTTCTTAATCTTAGTGGTCTTTTTCTTTTTGGGTAGAGTTCTTGTTGATGGGTTAGCCATAATTAACGTTTCCTTTGCTGTAGTGAGAGAACTAGATTTTGATAGGTTGCTTTGGGCATGAAAGATCTGCAATAAACTACTTTAGTTTCTGGATCTGTGTAGTATTGGTGTATAGCGTTAATCCCTCTATCTGAGTTAATTAGATTTGGGTCTAATCCCGCATCATAGTAAGCTCGTTTGATTAAGTTTCTGTCCGCTTCTCTGGTAGCCATTTCTCTCTGGAACATTAAATCACCCAGACCGTTTGGATCCTCATTACCGACAGTTCCACTTTCCTTCTCAGTGTCTGGAGTATGTATCCATGACGGAGCCTGAGTAGAAGCCATTTGAATCTGGGCGGGAGGATTAACTGGAGGAGCAGCATCGGCCATCTCAGAAATGGCCTTTCTTCGTTGTCTGGCTTCTTTAATGCCCATGCTATTTAGATACCACTTGTCAAAGTCGTTGGGAGCGTAGGGTTCAGTAGGAGCATTCCATTTATCTTTGATTTCCTGCCTGGCGTTTACTCCGGGACGAAGAGCACTAAACCCGGCATTGGGATCTAATCCGAATTTATTTACTAAAGGAAGCATTTGTGGAACGCAGTAAACATCAAAGCTGACATAGACATGCGGGAAATCCACATAGAATTCAAATCTACATCCGTCAGTAGATTGCTCATCAAAAGCACGAACCCAAGTAGCGAAAGTAGCGGCTTCATTGGGAACAGTTAAATCAGCCATGCCGTAGACTACTGGTTTTGTGAGGTCAGAGTTATAAAATAGATTAAGATCCCAGTCTCTACCAAAGTCTTCGGTACTTATAACCTCATTAGCAGTTTGTCCCCAACCCGGATCGTCTAAGAATACCTTCATTAGTATTTTTACGCTAGTATCTTTAATATCACGTTCAATCACGTCTCGTACATACTGAATAGGATCAATACTGCCACCAAAAGTTTCAGTCAACCTGGCTTTGCGAATAAACTCGTTTGGATTTAACTTCTTAGTCATTGGTTGTTTCTTTCGTATATATTTAATTAATCCTGTTGACTTTCTAGCTCTTTAAATGCATCAGTTCCTAATTTTCGAAACTCTTGCAGATACGGTCCTCTATATTTTGGAACAAATGGCCCATCTTCCCTTGCCCACCATTCATCTTGAGGAAGAACTGGACGACCTTCTTGAGGTAACTGTAATAAATTCAAGAAATACATATAGTCATATTTATTTGCATCCACCTTTTTTGATAAGTATCTGTTTTTACTTTTACGTAGCAGGCTTTTTACACAGGCCAGTAGTAGCGGAGTTTGACTCTCTATCGGAAACTTAGAAGTCATTTCAAATATCCTCGCAAGTGCATGGGCTTCCCCGAAGTCGAATCTAAGGGACGTCACATATTGCCTGTAGTAGTATCGCAATGCTATCTCAAATGCTTCAGAGGTTAGAAAAGTAATTGGAAGGGTTTTATTCTCTAGTATCCTAGGAGTAAATTTAAAAATAGCAATAACTAGTTCCTGACTATAAAAATTCGCAGGTAACTTATCTATGTAGGGGCACGACATTACGTGGGCGTAATGTTCTCGCTCCCGCTCCATCCAGATAATCAAGTCATTCTGTATTTTAGTTTTTATACTTAACGGTACTTTATTTCTGTATATTCGGTCAAACTTTCCGGCTACCACGCTTAGGGTGTTAAAGTCCATTAAATTACGCATTATTGCTTTCTTCTTCCTTTTTCTTAAGCAAGTCACCACGCTTAAGTATTAGTACATTCATGGCATCTCTTACAGTTTGTATATCTTCCTCAGTGAAACGGGAAGGAAGTCCATCATACATCTCTCGAAGTATCTCTATGCATAAGCTTGGCCTATATCTGGTCTGCATAGAGTCAATAGCAACTAAATACATTTCCACCGTGACTAGTTCTTTCGGTATACTTCTGTCGTTTAAAGAATTAGGCCTATTCTTACAAAATATTAACATTCTAGCTTGAATACCGTCTCTTATGCGCAGAGGGGTCTTATTCTTATAGATGCTAAGAATTTCACTGAAATAAAATCCACCAAAATGCTGCATTGTTACTTTCTGCCGTGTATTTTCAGCATTATATTACGAGGAATTGAACCAAATACATGCATTTTTTGAAACTCTCCAAACATGTCTTTGTTTTTTAATGCTAATGTACATAATTCAAGTGTTTTTAACGGTCCCGGTACTGATCTTAGGTTAAGCGGATCTTTTTTAACCGCTAGATAGGCTAACTCTGCATCCTGAAGTAGATCAAAGGGTAAAGAATGATACGCCTGACTGTCTAATTCAATTAGTTTAATCCAAAAACTCCGTTGCTTCCTTAATACTAAAGGGATAAATCGTAAAATCCTTTCAAATCCAAATGGTCCACGCTGTTTAACCGCTTCTAGACATAACTTCTCGTCTTTGAGCTCTTCTGGTACGTATTCTATAGCAAAACCTGCTTCTTTAACCGCAATCATACAGAGATGTGAATCTTTTACTTCGTCAGGGATAAATTCTAAATTCCACGGATTGTTGGTTACAACAAGGTCACAAAACAGGGGCGCACTACGTAATACAAATCCTAGGTTACTTAGAGAACCTTCATTAAACTCACCATTAGCATAACGAGTCATACATTTTTGAGTTACTGCAGTTAAAACACTCTTTGGTAACCTATTTTTATATATCTCGTCTAATTTTTTACATTCGAGGGTGCGATGAATTGGTTTCATGTTAGGCGCTCCACCACGGCCCAAACTTACTTGGCCATGTACCTCTAGTTCTCATTTGATCTTTAATATAAACTGGAATTGCATCTAGAATCTCTTCAATATCAGAGTAATGAGTAGAGGTAGACTGGTTATCATTAGAGAATTTATTACATGCTAATACACATAAGTTATAAGTTTTTAATGAGTTTGCTACATGACGTAAATGCCTTGGGAAGCCTTTAACTGCTGCTGTTACTAAGTCGCTATCTTGCCATGGAACGGAGTTAAAAGCCTCCTCTCTCTTTGATAGTAAAGGAAACCAGAAGTTTTTATTCTCTCTTATTTCATCCGGTACGTATTTATATAGGTATACAAACTTCGAGTCCCGATCATCAAAGGCAGTAAGACATAACTCCACAGTTATAAGTTTTTTGGGTACATTGGCAAGAGCCGCTCCACTACGACTAACCGCTAGATCACATAATTCCTTAGTTCTGTGAGCTTCAGGAATAATCTTTAACCCAGGTACTGGGAACGAATTAACTAGTGCTATCCGTAGTTCTTGTGCTTTAGTATCGTCTCCCAAGAGAACAAAATGCATGTTTGTTGGTTGCAATGCATTTACAACGTTAGAAGGATAGTTAATCCTCCCCCAGTTGACAACAGAAGTCAGTTTATCTATATAGAATTGTCTAATTTTAGTTACAATGCTTTTGGGTAAACGATTCTTATAAAACTTTTCCATTCGCATGTAGAAGACACTACCGCTTAGTTTTTTCATGTCATTTAACCTTAAACTTATCATACTCAGGAAATGACCAAGGCAGCTTCTGTAGCTCTTCTCTTATTTCTTTTGGTACATAGCCTAATAAGTGCTGTTGATAGTCATCATAGGAATTACTATATATATCGGGAAGTAGGGTAGGGATCTTTTTATGCAGTTCCCGTATTTGTTCTGGAGTCATTATTTTTAGAACAGAGTCCCAACCAACTTTAATAAGTAGTTGATGGTAAAATTCCGGTATTTTAAATGTATCTGGCAGGTGTCTTTGTACATCCATCAGGTTATAGAAGCCCCACTCTGGCCCAAGTATATCCTTTATACAATATGTAATCAGTACAGTGCGTATAGAATTAGGTAATTTATTTCTATATACACTGCCCAATATTTTAACAGCCAATTGAAATGGCGTAGCCCCTTGGTACTTCAACAACTTATCCATAAACTTAATTATGAGAGGTTAATCTTCATCAAAGCGGCATGCTGTTATTGATAACTTGTCCATTAGATCCTCCACCTTGCGATCTTCTCAACTTCGTCCCATATCTCCTTTAGAGAAATCGCATTAGATGGTACAGTCTCAGTATATCCACTTTTAACATTACCCATCATTATCTTAGTTAGAATTGGATGTAATCCCTTAGCTTTAAACCAAATTAATAACTCTTTTTCAATATTCCAGGCTTCTAATCCTGTTGCTACATCCATCACTTTTATTTGTTCCCAATCATTACGTTTCCATAGGTTTAATCTATCAGTATGTTTCCCAGCAATTCCTATTTTATGAGAATTAAGGGTGGGATTTGTAATAAGATATACTACAGCGGGTCTAGCAAAATCAAACCCATGAATAGCGCAGTACTTACATCCTCCACCACGTCTTTTAATATTGTCATATCTGGGACTAACTATGTTATTACATGTTTTGCACTTACTTTTCCACGGAGCATCCACACTTTTAAATGGTTCTTGAGGCTCAAATCCTGACTTTTCCATAAATTGCCATTCTTCGATACCTTCTTTTTTACTATTAGGAGCGCATTTGTTACATCCACGCCCCTGAGAAATATTTGCTAGCTGAGGACTTACCCTGTGCCCGTTTTTACAGATGCAGTTCCAAGGCTCATGATACCCAGGATAAGGTTCTTGAGGCTCTAGTCCAGCTTCTCTCATTCGCTCTTCTGGAGTTTTATTAGATCTCGCAGATTCCGAGAGTTTAACAAAAGAATACACGGGTAGCGAGGCGTTTGCCATAATGTAGTTACCTATTAATTTCTACGCTTGTTTTCCTTGATCCCCATACTATTTAGTGTCCATTTATCAAAGTCTGAAACAGCAGGACTTACTTGTGAGGGTTCTACTGCTGGAAGAGCCACAGAGGGATAGTTGGGTTTGCGATCAGGACGTTCTGGTGAGTCTAAGCCAAGTTCCCGATAATATTTGTTAACAAATTCTTCTTTACCTCCCATAGAACTCATACCCCAGGGAGATTTTTTAGAGTTCTTAAAATAGTTAATGAATTCTATTGTTTCGAGCTGCCATAACCATTCGGATTCCATATATTTGTTATATTCTATTGTGTTTTTAACAATATCGTTCAATTCTTCTACAAGATTGGGCTCTTGTGGATTGATAATTGGAAGATTGCTCTCTCTGGCAAGTTTTAGTATCGTTTTAACATCACGTAGAACTAGATGACTGTGTTCTGGACCCATTGCCATAATAAATCCAAGACCTACATATACATAGTTGGGATCCTGTTCTGAGCGGTTCGAAAATCCGCCGACATCAGCAAATATAGCAGTTTTATTATCTAGCCGATTAGCTTCTTCAGTTAGTTTAAAGATATCGGTAGGGTCATTTAATGAATTATATTGATCGGATAGTTTGTTTATTAGTCTCTTACTCATGGGTGTCCTTATTAGTTAAACGTATACAAGTAATTAACTTTAAGCGGGTCCTACTAATAGTACTGGTATAAAGGTTGTATCGGCATCTGGATTTTTATAATGCTTCCATGCGGTCCATCTGTGTTGTCCATCCATTATGTGAAGTTTTAACCCACCGGAGGTAGTAGGAACCATCCAACCAATAATAATAGGAACCGGTATTTGCTTATCCCAAGTATGTTGAATATTGATTACATTGCTCTCGTCTTTTAGATTTTCGTGATGTTCCCAGTTAAATCCCATTCTAGTTGGAACAAGATATATTCCTCTACTAGATTTAGGTGAAGGGGGACGTTCTATATAATTCCAAAATCTAGGATCTAAGTCAGCTTCTGTTATCTTTACGAAGCCATGGTCTGAACGTATCTTTTCAGCTTGTTGCATTTGATACTCGTCAGTAGGAATATACTTTCCCTGTCTGCGTACTTCAGACAGTCGTATAAATTTAGATTTGTCCAATGAGGTCATATATACTTAGTTATACACTTAATTATGGCGAAGTATAATAAACGGTTCAACTGGCGAAGCCCTCGGTACCGGCATTATCCTAACATTATATCCCATACTGCCGATACTATATACGAGGGGTCTAATGTGTTCTATGTACCCGTATTTGTGACAATGTTCGACACAGAGAAGTTCTATAAGATCCCGTATTCTGACATATCCGGTTATGCCCTATCAGAGTCGGGTAGGTGTATTTCTAATAAGTCTGGAGTTTGGAAGGAGATGAAGTTAAGTAAGTGTAATGGATATTTAATGGTTACTTTTACTACTAATACTCCAGGTAGAAAGTATACTATATATATAGCAGCTATCCAGAAGACTTATACTATACACAAGTTATTATACTCTACCTTTAAATCAGGTACGAATCATAGTAAGGATATTGTAGTTGATCATATTGATACTAATAAGTCTAATAATGCGCTGTCTAATTTAAGATTACTAGATAGGTATGATAATCTTTTCAATCATCGTAAAAATAAGCCTAAATATATCGTATATTCTAATCATGCTAAGGAGAAGACTATTGATAAGGCTAAAATTACTAGGGTTAATATGCATGTGCGGTTATATGAGAAGTTATTTGACACATCAATAAGAAGAGCTAGACAAAAGGAAGCCAAACGAATAGAAAAGGTAATAGAACGCATTGATAAACACAGGGAGGTTTTTGAACGCCAGTTTATTAAAGCTTTTAAGAGGATACGATTAGACAAGAAGAGTGATCTACCTATACTACGACCTATAGAATTCAAACAAAGATATCCAGAGTATCTAGCCTTAAGAGAAGCATGTGAGGTATATGGTAACCTTCATAAGATAACGAATATGGATAGAGTATCTAATATTCTCAAAGAGTTAGTAAATCAGGAACAGATTATTTCTCATGTTATAGGAAAGCGTTATTTTATCCTTAAAACCGATATTAAGTAGGGCGAAATTTATTAAAAATTTTTCGGAAAGGTGTATTAGAAATTCTTAAGTTTTTTTGTTCGATATTGGGCTCTAAAAAACCTCAAATTTTTTTGTTCGATATTGGGCTCTAAAAAACCTCAAATTTTTTTGTTCGATATAAATATAAATGGCAATCGAATGCCTGTATAGTTATATGCGCAATGTAAGATATAATCAGACCGGCATATGGCACGAAAATTGTTGGTGTTTTTTTCGTGCCAATTTGTGTGATAAAAGTCACAGCTTTTGGCACGGATCATGCGCTAGATCGGCCCATTCAAGCGGGCCTGGACCGGGCTCGATCCTTTGTAATGTCCTAGGACAGAGCAACCCAAACCGAACGACACAAGACCGCCTAGCCCGAAGTGTGGGCAAGTGCGGTCTTTGCTGTTGATTGATTATGGGGTTCTACACTGGGATTCCTTTGTTTTCCAACCCGGCCCGATCTTTATCGGGCTATTCTCTTAGGAGAAAATCATGGCGAAACTCAAATCGCTAACCTTCAACGGAAACATCCTGGTTGATTTTGTGACCAAGGATGAGGCTGAAAAGTTCAGCCTGTCCATGTCGTTCCCTGCCTGGCTCCGTGAGGAGACTGAAGGGAAGGGGAAGAGCAAGGTCGTAACCGGGATTGTTCCCACGGCCTTCAACAAGCGTTCGGTGAATTCCCTTCACCGTTACCTTGATCCTCGCATGGATCAGTTCCCGGATATGCTGGAAGATGCTACCGACTCAGATCTTCCTGGCTTTCGTGGGTTCCTTCGCAAGAACGGGATCACGGAAACCATTGTCCAGGGACCGATCCAGACCGTCCTGGATGCCAACGGAGAGATCACGGGCTACAACGGCCTGGACTCCGTGAAACAGATCATCGTCTTGGTGACGAAGATCATGGAAGATCTGTCCCCTGTGGCCGGGTCCGTTGCAGATCCTACGCTGGAAGCCAAGCGGATCTTCTCCAAGTCAGATGAATACAAGAATCTGGCCTACGAGGACCACAAGGCGAAGATGGCCCAGTGGAAGAAAGTCCAGCTCGACAACATCCAGCGGGTCATGGACAAGGCCGAAACCCTCACCGCCGAAGATTACAAGGTCTTCTGCGAGACCAAGTTCACGGATAATGGTGTGGACGAGGATGGGTTTGTCCGTTTGAAGGCTGAACGGACTACCAAGACTCCGGCCAAGTAATACTACTGTTCAACATACTAGGGGAGCCACAAACTCCCCTGGTTTTTCTTATGTCCATCTTCGGCTGGATATAGGAAAGACCTACCCTCACCCGATCCAGACTATTCTGGATCATTCTCTTAGGAGAACGCAATGAACATCACAGAGATCAAGACCGCCCAGATCACCGCCCTGGTTAATACCTTGGTGGAAAGCTCTGGTCATCCTGCTTCCCGGTTCGACATTCCCGGCACGATCACCATGCTGGACAATCTTCTTTCCGTGGAAGGGACCAAGGCGTTCATCTCCATCCTGGCCAAGATCCAGAAGTGCAACCGGGCGGAGCAGATCATCCAGTCCATCGCTCCCACCTTCCAGGATCAGGACTACGACTACTAGAATCACCCGGCCAACAAAAGATCGGGGAGCCTAAAAACTCCCTGGTCTTTCTTTTTCTTTGTTACTGTTCAGAGCATACAACAAACAAGTCCCTCTCCCAAACATTTAGATATTCATTAAGGGGAACAGTTAAGTCTCCCTCCCTTTAATAAATGTCTAAATCGTTGTAACTGTTTTGTAAACTATGTAACGGGTATACACTTACAAACATTTTACGACGATTTAGTAGTCTCTCACGGTAATATCTCAATTGTTTTAGTAACACCGGGAAATTTTGATCAACTTGTCATAACTCTTACAAGAATATTTTTATGTATGAGTTACGACTGATGATTAGAGAGAATTTAGATGGTTTTCTCCCTAGTCACTACTAAAGTTTATCAAGTTATCCCAAGGTCGTTACTATACTTTGAGAAATCTGGTTAAATAGTTTTTAATCTTGGCATGATTCTTCCTTACTTTGTTGTGAGGGTATCATATTATCTCATGATTATAGTGATTATGGGACGGTATGATTCTCGCCCAATGATAGTATGATCGTGTCTGTCTCTTAGGAGAAATACAATGGCAACAAAGCAGATAGACGGAAAGAAGTTCCTGCGTATGTCCTCGAAGATGCGTTGTGAATTCTTAACACTCATGATCAAGAATTGCCCTGGGTGTTCTGAGTGGATCATTGGATGGAACGGAGAGAACGACACCGATCCTGAAGGTGAATACTACGAGAACAACGAATCATTCCAGAACTACCATGCGGATACTGATAGGTTTGATGCCTTTCACAAGTCCCTGGAGCATCTGGGTGTTTACATTGAGTGGACAACTGGCTGTAACTTCTGTGTTTGGGAGATCTGACATGGCTATTGCAATGTGTAGTGATCATAAGAAGGTGCTGGATTTGTTGGCACCTGATGAAGATGGTGGGTATGGTATTTCTGAAAAGAATATCCCTGCTGACCTTAAATCCCCTTGAAACACATGATAAATGCTGGGTGTGTTGACTACGAAAGGCATGGGAAACTTGTGATCTTCTTCAATACTGAGTTAGGTGAGGAGATTCGCAAGTCTTTCCTCTAGTGTTTTATGTATCCTGAGCATGATATTAAACTGCTCACTCGTTTTAATTAAGACCATTAGATATTGATTGATACAATGGTTTTAAGTAAGACGATTACTGATTACCATTATAACACCATCCAGATACATTCTTCTGGATACTTTCTTAGGAGAGACATGAACGAACACCTTAAAGTAATTGACAATAGGGAGTTAGAAATAACACTCTATCTTGTCCCTCTCTCCAGTAATGTAGGGACTGATTACAAATGGTCTAAGTTTGACAATCATGGTAGGTTTGCTGGGACTGCTAAGGTGGTTCTTGAATCTCTACTTGTGAATGGTTGTTCTAGGGTGAAAGAGATAGTGAGAATTAAAAACCCTATGAACATTAAAACAGACTTAAAGCCAGGATGTATTCTGTTTGCGTAATCATAAGTCCCTCTGCCTGTAATACTCTTTAGGGAGTAGCAATGAACAACGCTGGGTTAATTCCTGGTTCCCGTGTTCAAACGATCATGGGAGTTAGACTTGTAGGTTCTGTAGTGGAACCAAAGTCTGCGTCTATCTTGTCTGTCTTTACTGACGGACAATACAGACAACCACACGGGATGGAAAAGCGTGAGGCTGTATATGTTCAGTGGGAGGATAACACCTTCGGCTGGATTCACAGGGCCATGCTTAAGATCCTGAAGTAACCAACCACCGATCCATTCCCTTGTGTTTGGATCTTTCTCTTAGGAGAATGCAATGAAGGCTCTGATGTTTGCTCTCACGAAGGCTGGTGTTCTTCCCTCTGACAAGTTCATGCGTCAAGAGGAAAACATCAAGGCCAAGAAAGAAGCGGCCAGGAGGAAGCGTCTAGAGGAGAAAGTTGCTCTGGAAGCGAAGAAGCAGGAGAAGTTCGATCTGGAGAATCAAAACCTCCAGGAAGTCGGGCAAGTCCTGGAAGGAACGAAGGATGTGAAGATTACGGTCTTCCTCCAGTAGTTCTTCTTCACTCAGGGCAGATACATTACAACACGGGATCTAATTCCCATGTATAGCCGGGATAAAATGAGTTGGAAAGATCATAACTCTTACATCCCCTAGGCTCATGATGTTGTTACCTATATCTGTCTTGACTAAAGAAGAATCCTACTAAGCCGCCATTAAACTCTAACCATTCTCCACCGGGGATTGGCTAGACGGTAATCCAAGTATAACCTAATACTTGGGAGAGTTTGAATTCAATCTTTATCTCCAACCGATGGAGAAGGAGGATAGTAAGATGAAGTGCCGACAGGAAAGCTAGCGGCTTAATGGTTTCCGCACATTAGAACCATCTCAATCATGGGGAACCTGCGAAAGCGTGAGTGTTTAGTTAATCCCTAACAACTCCCATGATCTGACTGCCTATACCTTGGCTAAAAGGTAGAAATAGGGATAATCCTGGATCAAAACTACTCTATCTGCAAACTAGATAGACAAACCCAGGTGGTTCTTTGCAGGAACCAACGGTAAAGACCCAGCCAAGACACGGGACACTGATCGTGAGAGTCCATTAACACTGGCTCTTTAAGGGCATCTAAATAGGTTAAGATGTCTTTAAACAACCAGTGTTCGACTTATTAACAAGGGAAAGATGAGAGTTGATAGGGATTTAATGGCCCAAATCAATCCTTTCCTGCAATTTAATCCTAGTTAACCCTCCCTTCTCTCAAGGAGATTACTAATGTTCGTCAATCTGTCAATGGATGACGCTGTTGAGAAGTTTGTTCAACAGTTCAGGGACAAATACAAGTCCTTCATCTTTTGGAAGGATCCTCAGTCTGGAAAGACCGAGGGCTGTCTGGCTATGGCCGAGATGTTTTACCACGACTCGGTTGTAATCCTCATCCAGGACAAGAACTCCGACAACGAGAAGCAGAATGTTGGTCGGGCTAGACGGAAGGGCTTTCTTGTTCAGTCATACATGGACAAGATCAATCTTCCTTACTACCTTCTGACTACGGTTGGACAGAAGAAGATCCTCTCTTTCATGATGGAGATTAACAACCTCGAATCATTGGAGAAGCATCTTTCCATAGTCAAGAAAGTTCCCATCACTCTGATTATTGACGAGGCTGACAAGTCTCGCAATACATCACAGGCTGGAACGAAGAAGGGAAAGAAGAACACGACCGTCCAGGTTGAAGATGATGATTCCTCCGATGATGTTACTGATTCGGATGAAATGCCTCCCTTAACCAGACTGCTTCTTCGTCTCAAGAATCTGGTAAAGGCCAGAGAGAACAGTCGCACCGTCTTTGTTACCGCTACGCCTATGGGTGTTTTAGCGGCAGAGAAGGAAAAGTGGTGTGTTCTCTACCAGGAACCTTTCCTCAACTATGTTTCACCTGAGAAGGTTCGTATCTCCAACAACATGATCCTGGAAAACCGTTGTCCTACAAGATCACGGTGGTCTGGTGATGTTTACGACCAGTTCGACAATACCTTCTACTCCACTCTGGATCATGCTATTGATGCACTGGTTGCATTAGATAGCAAAGATACCAGCATCAAGCAAGTTATGTTGGTGTCTTTGGAGAAGCAGATTGATCCTCAGAAGGACATGGGGAAGTATTGCCGCAAGGTTCTGGACAACATGAGTGATTCTTCTGTTACCGTGATCGTAAGAAACGGTGACACAAAGAAGGATGACACTCTGGCTGAAGTTATTGGACGGGCTCCAACAAACAAGGTCATTTTGATTGCTGGATTCATGGCAAGCCGTGGAGTTTCTTTCACGGACTTCTCAGACAAGAGCAATCTCTTTGAGTTGGTTTGTCAGATCCACTACACAAAGCCTAGTGACAAACTCAATTCTTCTTACCAGGCCATGAGAATCCTTGGCCCTGCGAGAAGGACTGTTTCCCGTCCTACGATGATTACGAATCGTATGGGAATCCAGGATCTTCAGGTAAACTTCCGGGAATCTTACAGGATTATCCGGGAGATTGCGGAACAGTGTGAGAATGATACCATCTGCGTAGCGGCTGGTAACTACAACACCGCCCGTGAATTGACTCAATCATACAACTTCCGGTGGTTGAAGCAGACGAATCAGAGGGACAAGTTCATCGTGTCCTCTCCATTCCCTGCAGATGCTTTACCGATAGAGTAAACTAGGATGGTGATGATCAGATTCGTCTGGTTGTCACCATCCTTTTTTAGTATCTACTAATAACAGCACCACAACTGCAAGTCTCCCTCTCTCTTTTTCCTTTTTAGGAGAATGCCATGTCCCACAACCTTCTGGTGTGTTTACAGCACACTCTTTCACCTGAACAGATAGTAGAACTACACACCTTGACTGGAGGTGCGAAACTTCTGTATCTTTCAGAAGAGCACCCTGATCTTTACAAGGCCCTGGCAAACTCTCCCGATGAAGATGGAGAGATGCTTAACCTGATGTATGAATTTGTCCAGATGGCAAAGGACAAGAAGTATTCAAACATCTTGTTCCCGCTAGGTTCCCCTGCCATGATGGGAAGGATCATGTTCTCGTTCGGAGCAGAACTGGAACCGGACGAAGATCGAACCTTCATCTACGCTCACACTGACAGAGTGAGTGAAGATCAGGTCCAGCCTGACGGATCAGTGCGGAAGATTTCAGTCTTCAAGCACAAGAGGTTCAGCCTCTTCTAATAAACGGTTGCTAGAACAGAGAACAATGACTTAGGATGACAAGTCAGTTGTCACAAGAGTCCTCAACGATTTCTCTGTGTCTAGCGATCAGGTAGGTTGAGAGTTCATAGGAATATCAGGCTTCCCAATGAATCCCTACCAATGTTTGAAGGTGTCAGTTAAAACCTTTCTCCAGGGTTACACTCTTCCTTGGGTTATCAGTTAAAGAGAGTATCCACATGAATGAGAATGAGGTAGAGCAAAGGATTTGCTTGAACCTTCTCTGTGGAGCAGAGTAGAACGGTGTATGACTGAGTGTTAATACTTGGTTCAATCTCTGTTGATAAAAGATTGCGGTGGAGTCCTAGAAGTTTAGGATTTCACCGTGATCTTTATCTTTTGTTTTTAGATTCTTTAATCAATCAGAAACTAAATCTCCCTCTCTGATTCATTAAGTGATCTTAACCAATCAACAACCTCTAAGGAGACGCAATATGATTGACCAGCATACTAACAAGGTCTATCGGTATTTGCTGAACAGACCCAACTGCAGAACTACCCTGGAAGATGTGGATGATTTTGTTCGTTTCCATGTCTTTCATACCTTCAAGAAAATCAACTACATCCTGTCCTAACAAGGAGCAACAATGAGTTGCAAAATCTGCGGATTCAGGTCATTCACTACAGTTTGTCAGGATTGTGATGCGGAGTATTGCTCAAACGATCCGCAACTTCTGGAGCGAACCAGAAGGATCTACGGCTACATCAATCCTCCAGAACCGAAGGAGGAACAGAAATGATGAACGCAATCATTGTTCCGTTCAAATGCTCTACAACCTCTAGGAGAAACGCCATGAACCTGGAAACTTCGAATAAACTACACCAGATTATTAACTCTCTCCTGGACAAGGGAGAGATTACACCGGAAGGTGCGGATAATCTGGCCATCGTTATTGATTCCGCTTGCGGTATCAAGGGATGGATAGAGGCCGCTGAGAAAGATTCGGTCAAGGACAATGCCATCTGTCCTGTCTGCAAGAATGGACACCATGTTGACAATCCCGAGCATCATTATATGATCTGCTCAGATGAGTGTGCCGAGGCATATACATGACCTGTCTCGCTTGCAAGAACACTGGATGTAAGAACGGCTGGGATCATTCTGGTTGCGGTGCTGGAGTTATCGGACCTCTTCCAGAACCGTGTCCCTTCTGTAACGAGGGAGATAAAACTGGACAAGTGAAACAGCAAATCCTTCTTTCGGACGAGTGGAATCGTGGCTTGTCCTCAATGTATTTCAGATCTACTTGCTGAGGAGAACCGATGAAATACCTTGTCACCGTCACACGAAGGGCGGAATACACTGTGGAAGCGAAAGATTCCACAGAAGCATACAAGGCGGCCACGAGTTCCAAGGCCAAGAAAGTTCCTGCGTCATCTCCAGAAGAATCTATTTCCGTTAAGAGGATGGACTAATGAAGTATGTTGCCCTGAAGTATATGCTCAAGAGTTCTCCCTTTGGTGGACCTGTTGAGCATAACCAAATCGTTCAAGAGAGTCACCTCAAGACTCTACTGATTACTCTCAAGAGCCCTGTTATTGGGGCAACTGATATCCAGGTATCAACTCCGTTTTCCTTTCTACCACAGAGGTAACATGAAACAGATCGTAATGGCAATGACCACGACTATCATCACTGAAGATATTAACACTCTTATCAAGCTGTTATTGGCTCTGGAGAGTGATGATACTGTGGTGAAGGCCAAGTATCTCTTTCAGGCTGAGGGAGAAAGTGTTCCTGAACAGCTTGATCTGCATCTTTGCGGCTGTCTCATCACTAATAACGGTGGACAGAATTGGGATGCTATCAGGAAGCTTAAAGAAGCTGGCTTCCGTGTTGGGCCTGGGGAGCGTGATAGCTTCGGTTGGCTCTCTGGTATTGTCTATACTAGCAAAGGTATGCTGGTATATGGCTAATAGGAGATAGCATGAAGGCCACAGTCTGCAAGAGATGTTGTCTTATACAGGCCGTTAGTAAGATCGCTATCGGCTATTGGTATAAGAAGAATGTCTCTAAATACCACAGCATCAGGAAGATAAAGCGTGGTTTGTTTCCTGTATATGGATACTGGGAGCATAAGGATCTATCTTCTGTCCCTCTCTACAAGAACACAAAGACCTATTCACTTTATATCTATCCAGTTGATGCTAGGTTTAGATCCTGGACAGATGTTCAGGTGTCTACTTGGTGCAGAGAATACTTCTATACCTTCCAGGCTATTAACCAAGATGGATTAGGCTGTGATGATTTTAGATCATTTCTTCATGCTCACAAGAGAAAGAACAAGAGTCTATTCAGTGGACACATTCTCTAGGAGATGTAATGCGCAACTACAATGCTTCTATCCGCAAGTGCAAGGATGGCTTGTTTAGGATCCTTGTTGCAAGAGACTTTGGGTTTGCTGATCCTGTGTCTAAGGGCTTTATTACCCACGCAGAAGTCTTACAAGAAGCAAATGACCGTGGCTTTATTGTCCCTAATACTTATTGGGATTCTACCAAGGAGAGACAATGACTACTCTCAAGGCTCTTGAAGATAAACTAGAGTCTCTCCGAGCAACCAGAGACTTTGCTAGTAATCAGATTGCTGATCTTATGAAAGAGATGAAGCAACTGATACCGCAACCTCGCAACATGAAGACTGTTCTCTTTCCTATTGTCAGGGACTTCAATGTGATGTGTGGCGCTTGGAAAACGCAAGACAGACCACTCATCTTTGGGCCAGACTCAGTTGTTGCTCATACGAAAACAGTTGATATCTATGATATCCTTGTTGAGTCTGGTGCCTTTGAATCTAAGGGACAGGCTCGTAAGAATTGGACAGGGATCAAAGAGATTCCCACAGGCTACACAGAGATTGGACCTATCGGTAAGCAGAAGTTACTGCTATTCATCTGGAACCCAACAGAATAACCAATCATGAGGAGACACATGCGGCAGAGAAGGAAAAAAACAAACCAGAAGGACAGACTGAAACTCTACGAAGAACAAGCGAACAAATTAAGGATTGCTTGGATTGCTTGCAGAAACGATCTAGTTCCAGATATTCTAGATGCCATCATTCAGTTAAATAGGAGGTTTGAGCACGAAGATGACGATTATGCGAATTCTCTGTAATTGAGTAACCCTTTGCGCCCATAACTCAGTGGAAGAGCATCCGGCCATCAACTGGAGAAATCTGGTTGATGGCCTTTTAGTCGTTATAGGAGGCATTGTGTTTAAGTATAACTATGATACCGGAACTCATAAGTTCCCTAGCGAACAGATTAAAGCAAAATATATATTCTTCTTACCTAGACTTTACTTTTGTATTACCTCCCCCAAAGGGATTAAGAAATCCTGGTTCTTTGGTGATACCTATCTCAGGTGTCTAACTCTTAAGTATTTACCTTCTCTTAAATGGTGGTAATATGACCTGGGATGCGGTAGCTATTGTAGCTATCGAAGATGCAGATTATTATACTGAGCGAATCCCTGGAATGATTCATCCTTCGGATATCCCGAAGTAATTCGATATACGATTATGCGGGAGGCTGAATTAAGCCAGCGTGTATTTCTCTATGGCAATTAGCACAAACTAAAAGTAAAATAAATTATACTATCTTTAAGCATCGTGCCCGACATCTAACGGTCAGATACCAGACTTTTAATCTGGAGCGGCTTGTCCCACAGTGGGTTCGACTCCCGCCGGGCGCACCATTTACTAAAGTCCCCAGTTTGTTACTGGGATTGGCTTTAGTATGTCTCCTGAACCACACGGAGAATAAACAGTGGTGGATGTATTACTGAGGCGCAGGGTGGACACACAACCATTTCTACCGCAGGTAATCTCAAGCAAGGTTCCTTAAGCCTTGCATTTGCTTTATCAAGCGCACAGACTCCCACTTAAACAAGTACATTGTAGGGTTTCTACCCATTGTGGAGTTCTTCTGTGCGTTTGATAAAGGGAATTGTCCCTTTCTTGGAGATCAGTAACATGATCAACTCGGAACATCCTCTTGAAAATCCGTATCCCGACCTTGAACGGGAACTGGATACGGAAAAGGAACTTACTAGAGTGCTTATTGAGGCTAGTAAGTTCAACAAGGTAGACCGGGCTATCCTGGAAAACTACCTGATCTTTGGCCCCGTGTGGTCTAAGATCTCTGCACAAGTGAAGACTCAGTTTCCTAAAAAGATAGGAACTTCTTCTACTGGTTGCAGGATGCATTTCGAAAAGATGGTTTCGAAACTGCAGGACAAACTAATCCATCAGGCATGGAGGAAACAATGAAGTGCATCAAGAATACTCTCAGTGGCAAGATCACTCGGGTCAAGAACGAGATTGCGGATTCTCAGGTAGATTCTGGGAAGTGGATCTTCGTTCCCAAGAAGGACTGGAAGAACAAGGTTCGGGATGCCAAGCCTGAATCTCCACAGGCAGAAGGCTAAGGAGTCTGTTTTGGAATGGTCTTTCGAGGCCATTCTAAAGGAGAAACACCATGCCAAAGATCAATCATGGACAGGTTCTGCTAGATGAAGAAGTAGCAGAAAAGCAACTGAGGGAATTCGAGTCTGACACAAGAGACTGGAAGTATCATGATGAACCATACTGGGAAGATTATCTTCATCCCAACAAACGAACCCAAGAAGAAAAGGAGAAGAAATGGCAAAACTCTTACTAATCAGAGGACTTCCAGGATCGGGGAAAACTACCCTGGCCAGGAAGATGGTAGCGGAGGCCAAGGTAAGTGCTGACATCGCAATCTTCGAAGCAGATATGTTCTTCGAAGATGCTATGGGCAACTACACCTTCAACCCGGCCAAGATCAAGGATGCCCATGAGTGGTGTCAGGCCAAGACCGTAGAGTATTTGGGATACGGTTACGATGTGATTGTGTCAAACACATTCACTCAGGTCTGGGAAATGCAATTCTACCTGGATCTGGCCTCTCCAACAGTGGAAGTTTCTGTAATCACTGCACTTGGTGAATACAAGAACATTCACGGAGTTCCTGATGCGGCTCTCAAGCGAATGAAAGATCGCTGGGAGGATTACTCACCCATAACGGAGACAGCATGATTCATGTAGGTCTTGTAGATGTTCTTAACAAACTTGGATTCTCTATTTCAGGCTCCAGCAGGGACCAACACAATTTCCTTTTTAATGTTGCTACGGGGGATATTGAGAAGGCCCGTAGTCTTTTTGAGAAGTCTGCTCTCAATGTAAGAGAGATTCACGGAGACATTTCGTATCATAAGTTTGGTGTCTCAGTAAATTCCTCCACCAAGAGAATAGTGGTCCCAATCAGTTCTTCTCTTTCGGTCACACGAAATCTGTCTTCTCTCTTTGAAGAACTAAATAATCGAGAGAGTAAAGAACTTCTTCCAGTTGAAGGACAGTGGGTAAGATGGCAGGGTGGAGTGTGTCCTAACTGCGAGGATTGGATGTTTTACAATGGTGACATCCTTCGTTGCGATTGTGGGAGAGAACTTCGTCTTACTCTGGAGCATGAGTGAGAACCCACACTATCACTCATAAGGTTCCTGAGAAAGACTTTAGTGAATTTCGAATTAACTTCTACAAGGGAATGTTCCCACATCTTCGATTCGGCCAGGCTTTTATGAATCATTTTGTGGTGATGCAACCCGATCCCACTCTCTTTTACGAAGTGGATAACGAGAAGGCTGAAAATGACATCCGAATGCACTATATCCTTACAGAAAGTTAGTGTCTCTGCTGGAAGGTTACTCATCAGGTTCATTCAACTCATTGCTAAATGCTGGTAACAAGGAGATTATATGAGCAAGTATCTGTGGTGCAGACCAAGTTGCCCAGTAGACGAACAGACGGCCATTCTGACAGCCGCTGGAGTTGAAGAAGTATCGACACTGAGGGAAGTTGATTGGAGAATGTTCGATACTGTTTTCAATCCTACTGTGGTTTCTGGAACCATTGTTGATCGGGTTGCAGATTTCTTCAAGGCATTGGAAGATTACGCATACACCTACAATTTTGACGGGTGCATCCTTCCTTCCGATCCTGTCTTTCTCTCTAACTTCTTTCTTCACGCTGGGATCGAATACCATACCGATGCGGAGTCGTTCAGGTGCATCCTTTTAGATGCTGATAACGCTGTGCATACGATCACCATTTTAGTCTGAGAGGGCTAAGGTTTTACCACAATCATCCGATACTTATTATAGAGCCAGTAACGGATACCTACTTAACCCTCTTTACGGTGATAAATGGGATTCGACAAACCAGTAAGGGTAACAAAATACAACCCCGTTACCAAAGAAACAACAGAGTTCATTACTGAAGAACTGGAAACCTACTGCGAAACACAACATCTACGATATTCTGTGATTAAAGCAGAACTACGAAGATGCACAAGAGAAAAAATCCCAGTAGTAATTTCAATTAGTTACGATCTAACTTACATGTTTGAATTTGTTTAAACCAACTGGGAAGTCGTTCAATGGTAGGACAAAGCACTTTGACTGCTTGAATTGGAGTTCGAGTCTCTACTTCCCAACCACTCTGGAGATTGTCATGACAAAAGTAAAGAAAACAAAAGCACGAAAGGTTTCGCTCAAAGAGCATTTCGATCTGGTCATGGAGTATTTAGAATATCCTGGCCCCAAGACGGATTCGACTCCCTTTAAGTCTCTCCAAGTAATCAAGAGAGAACTAAACAAAACGAAGAAACTTCTACGGGAGGCAACCAAGAAGTAAGTTTTACCGGGTGTGGTGGAATGGCAGACACCAGGGACTTAAAATCCCTTGATCGTAAGATCGTGCTGGTTCGAGTCCAGTCACCCGGACCAATTCATTTAGCGGTTCTACCTCCTGCCGGGGTAGATTAAAAGGTTGGCCTAATCCTGCCGCTTGGAGGAACCAATGAGCGAAGAAGAAATCAAATCATTAACCACTCAGAAGTTGATAGACAACTTAATAACTCTTGACTACCGTGGCAAAGAATTCAAACAGTCGTGTTTGAAGGAATTGCTTAAACGCAATACCCTTGAAAAGGAAACACAATGAGCGAAGAAATGAACGAAACTACCCCTGAGATTCTTGAGGCAACTCAGACTCTCTTGACTGAGGGTGAGATTCCTGGATCTTCTGTTCTTGAAGCGGAGATTGTGGATACTCCTGTGCATACTTCTTTCGGTGAGATTCCCTCTCTGGACAATCTCTCAGAACAGCAGAAGGCTCAGTTGAAGGAACTCCAGCATCGCATGGAACTCTACAATCAGTCACGCTCTGGACATAAGAGTGGAGATACTCACACTGTTGCAGGTGTTGGGTATGTTGTTTCTCAGTCGGGTGCTTATACTCGAATGGGCGCACCAAAGAAGTCTCGCAAGGCAACTCATCGTAAGGAAGTGGCTTCTCGTAGGTCCGGAAAGAGTTAATCATAACCCAATCTCTCGGAGGAACTCATGGGAATCGAAAAACTCCTGAACGAAATTCTTGTAGCAGTGGAAGTGAACAGGGATGATGCAATTATCATGTTCACTACTGCTTCTGGCAAAAAGTACAAGATGTATCACCAGCAAAATTGTTGTGAGTCCGTTTTCATTAAGGATATTGCTGGTGATATCGAGGATCTCTTACACTCTCCTATTACTTTGGCCGAAGAAACTTGGTCGAATCAAAACGAGAGCGAGAACACTCCAAACAGACGATTCCAATTCAGTGGATCTGAAACTTGGACCTTCTACAAACTTGCAACCGTTAAAGGATATGTAACTATCAGTTGGCATGGTTCTTCTAACGGATACTACAGTGAGAGCGTTTACTTCGAAGACCTTTCATGTTATGGAGAAGATGACTGATGAAACTTGGTGAGTTTGTAGGGTATCGGAAGAATCACTGGTGGCTAGAGTATAGTCTACTTAGTAAGTTCTACGGTGCCGCTCTTCATGTAGAATTTACTTTCCCAACTCCGAAGCAGAAGCAATTCTCTTTCGGAGTTACTCTTTTTACTCTGACTCTCTTCTTTATTGAGATAGCATATCTCTCTGATGAAGAAATTCCCATGCAGGATTACATCCGTGGCAACTGAACATAAGTGCCTGAAGTGCGGGTTAATCGCAGAACACTCTTGGATGAATCCCGTTGAGGAAGAACAAGAACTGAAGTCCATCAGAAACTCCGGATACTGCATTGAGTGCGTATCTATCGGAACACACGGAGAAACAAATGAAACTCAAACTGACTGAGATAGCCGACCTTGTGTTTGGTATTATCATTGGTGCTTGTGTCACCATGTTGCTGACTCTCATCTTCATGAACAACTATGTTGATGCGAAGGTGGCTATCAATTACAGCAAGGCCAGGAGTGCAGGAGTTCCTGTGTTCATGTCTAAGAAGGGAGAACTTCTGCTGTGGAATCCTTCTGCTAAGATCACCACCAGGATAGGCCATAAGGAACTGGATCTGATCGCCTTTCAGGTGAAGTAACTTAAAGACCTTTTGGAGTGGGATGGTTAAACTCCAGCAGTAAATAAAAATGCCCATAGATGTTAAATCCTATGGGCATCTTTATTTGCTACAGTAATACTAGAGGACTACATAGTTCACTATGCTGGTTTCGGTTCCGCTACTAACAAAGGTAATTGAAGTAGAGTCCTGAATAGACACAGAAATGTGACCAGGAGTTCCGGTTAAGGCTCCACGGCTACAAATAACCTTGTTAGTGCTCTTTACAGCGGTGTTAGCAACTACAACAGGCGTAACACCAGTTAGAACAACACTGGCAGGAACTAACTTACCAGTAGCGGCACCAAGAAGGCTATCAATCTGAGTTAGAGCGGAGTTTTGACCAGATGAAATCTCCCAATCAGGTAGATTCCAAGAGTAATTAGGCGTAGTAGACATATTAATCTCCTTTAGATATATGGTAGTTCGTCATAACTTAATTCAGGAGACTTCAGTGATCGTTAAACACAGGTTTTATCTTCTCGGAGTAGAGATAGTTCAAGTCTACTGGTGTGAAGATCGGTATCGCTATGTAGTAAATCAACTTCGTTCGATTGAGTATCGTGAATTAGTCTGCGAACAACTCTCCTCTGAAGAAGAACTACAGAAACGAATCACTAAGGACATAGCGGATCATCCATACACTGAGGTTCAACTTAACTCCAAGTGTATCAGATGTTCGAAGCATGAGGGTGTGCCGAGAAAATTGTTCAACTTAGCACCCATTTGCCCTAGGTGTTTTGATGCAATGACCGATACTAACAATACAGCAGGTAACACTTGGTATGAGATCAACGAGAACGGGAGCAA
>Ga0007792_10000074_pt1 | contig 41510 bp, 27 predicted proteins | sample CryBogmetaGMA6M_FD_60371 | JGI IMG/M metagenome (GOLD analysis project Ga0007792, IMG submission 60371) | Freshwater microbial communities from Crystal Bog, Wisconsin, USA - MA6M | ecosystem: Environmental > Aquatic > Freshwater > Lake | place: Crystal Bog, Wisconsin, USA | collected 2009-07-06
TGCATTCATTAAGATGGTGTTTGATGTAACCGGGTTATTCGTGATGCAGGACAGGCTTGAGTTCATCACGCACTGTACGATATCCCCCTGCTGGGGAATGTAAGAATAAGTGGATGCATTGCTCCCGGCATTAACCCCGTTCACTTTCCACTGGTATGAAGGCGTAAATCCACCATTGGTGGGTGTGGCTGAGCAATTCACCGTGCTGCCTGAACAGATCGGGTTGGGAACGGCTGTAATGGATACCCCTGCAGTAAGATTATTGATCACAATCATGGTTAGGGCATTGCTTGTAGCCGGGTTGTTCGTTGTGCATGAAGTATAAGAAGAAGTAAGTACACAGCTTACCACATCATTGTTCACCGGCGTATATGAAAAGGTGGATGAGCTTGCCCCGGTATTCACCCCGTTCACTTTCCACTGGTATACGGGAGTTAATCCTTCATTGACCGGATGTGCTGTGAATTGAACCGAGGTCCCCTGGCAAACCGTATCTGATGGTGTTGTGATGCTCACCGATACCGCGTAGTTCGGATTAACGGTCATCGTAACAACATTACTCGTGGCCGGGTTGTTCGTCACACAGATTGTAAGCGAAGAAGTCAAAACGCAGCTGATCTGGTCATTATTAAGCGGGATGTAGGTGAAGGTGGATGAATTGGTTCCGGCATTGACGCCATTCACCTTCCACTGGTAGACCGGTGTTAAACCCGGGTTAACCGGCAGGGCGGTAAACAGGACAGTATTTCCGGCACAGACCGGGTTTAATGAAGCGGATATCGTCAGGCTCACCGGGTGGTTCTGATCCACCTGCATGACGATCGTATTGCTGGTGGCGGGATTATTCGTGACACAAACAGTAAGCGAAGAGGTCATCACGCAACTGACCTGGTCATTATTAACCGGAATGTAGGTGTAGGTGGATGAGTTGGTCCCGGCGTTGACACCATTCACCTTCCATTGGTAAACCGGAGATGACCCTTCATTAATGGGATGAGCAGTAAACAGGACTGTATTTCCGGCACAGACCGGATTTAAAGAAGAGGTAATGCTTACTGAGACCGGGTTCTGTGGATTTACGATCATCGTTATTGCATTGGAGGTGGCCGGGTTATTGAACACGCAGATTGTGTTTGATGAGGTAAGAGTGCAGCTTACCACATCGTTATTGAGCGGTGTATAGGAAAACACTGAAGAATTTGTCCCGGCATTGACGCCGTTCACTTTCCATTGAAAGGAAGGGGAAGAACCTCCGTAGGTTGGGGTTGCCGTAAATATGACGGAAGTTCCTGAGCAAATATTGTTACCCGATGCTGAGATGCTCACTTTTACTGAATCCCCCGGATTAACTGTGACCGGAAAATCCACGGATGAACCGCTACAGCTGCCGATCTTTGGTGTAATATGATAAGTGACAATGCCGGGAGTTGCAAGGGAATTTATCAATACCTGGTTAATGACCAGCCCTGAATCTGCTGAAAATCCGGTGACGGTACCCATGGTTAGAGTTGCGGTCCAGTGAAACGCTGCGCCGGGCGGAGCGGACGAAAGCGGGATGTTAGTTGATTCCCCGGTGCAAATCGTTTTATACTGAGGATTGTTTGCTAAGATAGGGATCGCCGTGGTTGTAAGCTGCACCGTATCCCGGGTCACACAGGCATTGGGACTGATTACGGACACAGTATAAGTTCCAGCTTGGGATGTTGTAAAAGTCTGGGTCGTGGCGACGGTAAGTCCGGTGGCTAGATCTTTCCAATCGTAAGTGCATCCACTGCAGGCTCCGGCATCGAAAGTGACAGAATTACCCAGGCAAACTGTCTGGTCGGGACCCAGGTTGACCAATTGAGCAGGAAACACGGTGATTGTTTGCCAGGCGGTATCGATACGCTTATCGATATGATGAACGATCAGTTCCACGGTATAAGTCCCTGCACTGGTATAAACATGCGAGGGATTGGCCAGGGGTGAATAATTCAAAGCGCCGGATGCAGGATCTCCGAAATCCCAATGAACACTGTCTGGCGGAGGCCAGATATCGCCTGTAAACTGAATCGGATCGTATTGACAATGGCCATTAGGATGGATGTAAACTTTATACTTTTGAAGGTATTGAACAAGACTTCCTCCTGCCAAATTCCCTAAAAGAGATACAGCATTTTTTTGGTAATTGCATGCTAGGCCAGGAAGTGAGGGATTGTTGATGCAGTTAAGAGAATCAATTCCATTCAATTTTGTTACATATATCTTCCAGTTTGGCCCCATTTGTAATTTAAAGGCAGCATCATTCCCGATTTCAATTTTGTGCTGCATAAAACTTAATGAATCCATATAACTCAAATCAAACTGATATACTGGGGATAAGTTAGGATTATTATAAAAATTAGTGAGACACATATAAAGGTATTTCGAATCAATGGAGAACTCTGCTCCGCTAATCACGGAATCTATATAAACCTTAAATAATGGGGTAACAACCCCGGTCGTGTCGTTAAAGCGGCAGATTTCTGTCAATGAATCATGACATACCAAAAACTTTCCGTCATAGGAAATTCTCAGATCACCACCTTTCTCAATAAAAAGATAACCATTTTCCCACCTGTATCTTGCATTCATAGTAGTTGGGCTTACCACTGGATTGATGTTCAATCCACCTGCATCCACCTTATAAGCCAGATAATGTGTTACGAGATTATGCTTCCTCACTACGATCCAATAATCTTTGTTATTCTGAGCCCGGGTTCCCGTTAACTGATTAACGGCGCTATCCCCTCCCGGAACGTAAAGATTCTTTTGGCCGTTTATAACAGCACCGAGACCACCTTGCAATGACATATCCACTACCGAATAATGAAGTCCAACCAGGGGGCCATTGATATCCGAATTTCCTACCGTAAAAACATAGTATCGCTGAGCAAATCCAGGAACAGGTGCAGAAAATATGGGTTGCCTGCAGAGGCTCCCACCTAGAAGTCCATTCCCATTCGACATTATCACATTGTTCCGGTTCCAAATGGTCCACATGTTCGCATAGAAAAGCAGGTTACCGGTTGAATCAGAAACAGTTGTCGTAGAGCTGGCACTTGCATAACTGGCGCTTCCTGTTATGCCAACAGGATTGCCTGAGACGAACTTCATGGCCGCATGCCAGCCAAAATACCAGTTATTCCATTCACCCTGGGAATAGGAGGATAAAGACAAAATAACACTGCTGACAAGGAGAATAACAAGTCTGAAGACATGGCCTGTTTTGCTGTTCCCAATCCGGCTTTTGTTTTCTATGAAGCTATAAGCAGAACAAGTACGGGCATGGAATTTCCTGGCTGGTCGGATATCAGCAAGAAGCATGAGGAAAACGGTAATGATTATATTCCTCATAAGATAAAGACATTAAGTAAGACTGGTCGTTGCCCTGTTAACAGTAAAGTTACAATATTTCGTGAAATCGTATTCTTATAGAAATTCCAATCCCCCTTATCGAGAATCAACGATCTATATCCAGTTAGTGTCGGCATTAGCTTATGGATGATCTCTGCTCCCAGGCCCGGAGGTGTCGAGTCTATCGCATTTTACATAGAGCCACTCTCCAGAATTTCTTTAAGCTGCATCAATCTAAGAAAGTAGGGAAGGACCGTTTCTTTCCCGTTTTGAGCTTCAACAATGTCAAGATGGGACCGGATGAAAAGTCGTGTATCCGAGATCATGGTCCAGGGATTAAGCCGGAAGGAGTCAGGAATTGTGGCTGTTACAAAAAAGACTTTTAGGCCCTCATTTCTGTCACTGAAAAAACGCTATCTGAGACTTTATCACTTTATTCATTGTCCTATAAGGATACTGAATATCTGCAGTAATCGCCTTCTGATACTTTATGTATATCCTCACCAAGCGTTTCATTTAGATTGGTAGAATAACAACCTAAATCTTTTACTCCATGCAATAATGATTCCTTTCTGTTTATTCCAGTATCAAGTAGATCAAGGACTTTGGCCTTGATCAACGGGCCTATTATCTTCTTCCAATCTCTCTTAGCATGAGTTTTGAATAGAGCAACATACTTTTTCCGAAACATATCTCTTTGGCTTTTATTGGGCAGTCCTTCCCGGTAACCAGGTATTTGGGCTTGGCTCAATACAAGCTGATCTTTTTGTGAAAGGATGGTTATATCGATGGTGCTATCGAAGAACAGGATTTCATTAAACCGGGCCTCCAGGTTCTCAGCTAATTGTTGAAGTTTATTCAGGTCCATTAAATCCGCAAGAGTTCTTACGAGAATGCCTTTGGAATGAAGATAATCCATTGTATTGACTTTTATTTCAATACGAAGGACATGATAAGTCAGCTTATACTGAAATCCCTTATTATAGATTTTAATCCTGTACTGGGAATGTTTGCAGGACTTACCTTTCCCTTCCTGCATTGGGTGAAAGTATTTGCCGTCATGACTTATAAGATCCTTTATCACTTCGTCTGGATTAAAATCGGTCAACAAGTTCACTCCAAATTCAAGATGATTTATAACGAATTTCTTAGGTTCAACATTTATTGTCTTCGTTAAGTCAAGTATCGTCTGGACTATATCGGGATAAGCAAAATCATTATGGTTATGTTGTCCATTGTTCCAGTAGACATGAATACTTCCTTTTAGTTTTCGGACATTACTTTTCTTGTTAATTGTAATACGAATATTCTTATAATTACAGGTTTGGTTTCTATCGTTTATTTCTCCGCCTTCATTAACATTCAATGGGAAAGTTAGCTTAGGGTTCTTTATCAATTCGTTTATCCCAATTGGCGGATTATAACTTTTTATCAGGTCGATCAATGGATTGCTCCTCCTGCATTTGATACTGTCCCTTCATAATAAACCTAAACATTGAATTTGCCTTTGCTTTTCTGATCCGATCGGTCACACCGCGTGTGCCATTACATGAAACTATCTCACTTTTTCCTTCCATTGTTCAAAATCTTATCGAAGATATTAAACTTGACTCATCATAAGAATATTACCATACTACGCTTTATTTCTCTTATTATGGTCAAATAAAGCATTAACAGAATCAGAGGAGTAATAAATAGTTCCTCCAACTTTTGAAAACTCTAATGTCCCATTAACACGTAGATTCTGCAACGTCCCTGGAGAGCAGCCAAGAATCTTCTTGACTTCGGAAGATTTCAACCATTCCTTTTGATCGGTCTTTATACCGACCATCGTTCGGATTTCCTTTAGAATCATGTCCTTAAAAGAATCCAAATCATCTTTTGTAATTACTTCAATCTGGTTCATATACTTATTTTAATTAATTTACGATCAAATAGATATCTCATTTATGGGTTGCTAAAAAAATCAATACAAAATATAATGAAAATTTGTAATTTTTCAGAAAAGTTTCTTAAAGTTATTAAAAGGTTTCATATTCAATAAGATATGATCGTATTTATACCTATATCATACTATAGTACGATTTGGAGATCAATAAAAATTACAAATAATTAAATGGGAGGATGATTGGTTAAAGGTTTATAACCTTTCCCTTTTCAGATTTCTTATTTCCCGCTAACTTTTGCTTTAATGTCTGCATTTCCTCGCTAATCTTCACATCAACAACCTTACTGTATATTTGGGTTGTTCTAATGGAGGAATGCCCAAGCATCTTACTTACTGTTTCAATGGGAACCCCATTGGTAAGAGTTACAGTCGTTGCAAAAGTATGTCTGGCTGTATGGAACGTAAGAACCTTTTGGATGCCGCACAGGTCAGCAATCTCTTTAAGGTATCCATTTGAATGTTGGTTTGATATCATTGGCAGCAGGACACCCTTATTAATGCACTTTGGATCATTTTTATATTTCTCAATTATCTGTAAAGGTATTGGCAACAATGGAACAGGTGAACGTTCCTTTGTTTTCTTCCTGTGGATGATGATCCATTTCTCACCGTCAATGCCTCTTGAAATGTCTGAAGGTTTTAGAATAGACAGGTCGGCGAAGGAAAGCCCAGTATAGCAGGAAAAAATGTACATATCCCTAACTACTGCAAGTCGTTCAGAATCTAATTTTTTATTAAGCAGTTTATCAATCTCATCTTGAAACAAGATATTGCGCTCAGGGTCCTTGTACGGACATTTATAAGCAGAGAATGGATTTTTTTCCAAATACCCATGATCAACAGCAAGTCTTACAATTCGCTTCAGAGTGCCAATATTTTTTGAAATAGTATTAGGTTTACTCTTAGCCTGAGTATGAAGATATAATTCATAATTTGAGATGAATTTATAATCAAGTTCTTCCAGTTGAATATCTGTCCGGTTATATTCCGATTGTAAATACTTTGATATTTGATTATATGTTGATTCATACCTTTTAAATGAACCTGCTTCAAAATCAATACCGATCCTGGATTTCGTTTGATTATTAAACAAACTGAAAACTTTTAATAGTGATTGATTAGCTCCACTATGACCTGAGATGCTATTACGTATTATTTCAGCTGTTATAGGTTTCCCGGAAGTTTCAAGTTGAGTATAAACTTTTAAAATCTTTGATTTTATATTATCCAGATGAGTATTGATAGTCCTGGAGTCTTCTTTATTGCCTTTAATACAACCATGCAGGGAATCCCACCTTCCTCTTTCTATAAATTGATGAGTTGCCAGATCTACTCTTTTACCATTCACTGTAATCCTTACATAAATGGGAGCCTCCTCATTTTCTTCCACTTTACTTTTTCTCAGATAAAAAAGTATTGAGAGTGAATTTTTCATAAATTCTATTTTTGTACCCGAAAACAAGACAAGATTACATGAAAATGATAAATTTACCAAATTTTATTACCATTATATCATATTAATTATTAACAAAATACAAAAAATTCGGTGCACTTTTTTTGAATTTGCAGAGTGCACCGATTAGTGCACCTTTAATCTGAGAATAATTGAATATTTTGATGATTGTAGGGGAATAAAAAACCGCTTAATACATTGAAATTAAGCGGTTTTGTTGAATTTTGATATTTACTTTGTTGTCCCGCCAGGATTCGAACCTAGACCAAGAGAACCAAAATCTCTAGTGCTGCCATTACACCACGGGACAATTAATGTACAATGTACTATGTACAATGTACCAATTTCGCTTTTCGCTTTTCGCTTTTCGCTTTTCGCTTTTCGCCTTTCGCTTTTCGCTTTTCGCTTTTCGCTTTTCGCCTTTCGCTTTTCGCTTTTCGCTTTTCGCTTTTCGCTTTTCGCTTTTCGCTTTTCGCTTTTCTGAAAACGGCTGCAAAAGTAGTACTTTTTTCGTGTAAGTCCAATTTTTGTACCTTAGCGGCCCATTCAAATCTGATCAATGAATAAATACCAGAGACTGAATACGATCATCGGCTGGGTTACTTTCACGCTCTCGGCAATCGTCTTTTTACTTACCATTGAACCTACCGCAAGCTGGTGGGATCCGGGTGAATTCATTTCGACTACTTATAAGCTCCAAATCGGCCATCCCCCGGGGGCTCCTACCATGCAGCTTATAGGAAGAGTATTTTCTTTATTTGCATTCGGCGATTTGTCAAAGGTAGCGATGATGATTAATGGAATGAGCGCCATTTGCAGCGCACTGGCAGTGATGTTCCTGTTCTGGGTCATTACCATGTTTGCCCGCAAGATCGTTGCTCCCGACGGAGAAATGACTGATGGCCGCATGTGGACGATTTTCGCAGCAGGCTTTACAGGTGCAATGACTTTCGCTTTTACCGATTCGTTCTGGTTTTCGGCCGTGGAGGGCGAGGTCTATGCCATGTCGGCCATGTTCACTTCACTGGTCTTCTGGGCCATTATGAAATGGGATGCAGTTGCCGACGAAAAGCATGCAAACCGCTGGCTTATTTTCATTGCACTCATGATAGGTTTTGCCATCGGGGTTCACCTTCTTAACCTGCTTACCATTCCAGCCCTTGGTTATGTGATCTATTATAAAAAGTTCAAGACAACACGGAAGGGCTTGTTCCTGACCCTTCTTGTTTCAATATTCGTGCTGGCATTCATCATGTATTTCGTGATTCCCTGGATACCCAATCTGGCAGGGAAGTTCGAGATACTTTTCGTAAACTCCTTAGGTCTGCCTTTCCAGAGCGGAACGGTCTTTTATCTCATTCTTCTCACAGGTTTGATCGTATGGGGGCTCTGGTACACAAGAAAGACCAGCCGCCCGCTCATCAATTCAATTATCCTTTCTTTCGCATTTCTGCTCATCGGGTACTCTACCTTCCTGGTCCTTGTCATCAGGGCCAATGCCGACACTCCCATCAATGAAAATAATCCGAAGGATATCGTTGGGCTTGTTTCATACCTGAACCGGGAACAATACGGCACCTGGCCTCTGCTTTACGGGCAGTATTATAATGCACCTATTGTTGGTTATGAGGATGGCAGCCCGGTTTATGCTCATGATTCTGCTTCTCATAAATATGTTGTTGTGGATGACCGTAAGGGAACCATTCCTGTTTATGATGCGCGTTTCATGACGATTTTCCCAAGGATATGGAGCAGCGAAGGAGATCGCAAGGGTACCCTGGATTTTTACAAGAGATGGGGTGGGGCAGGCGTGCCTGTTACCATCACTGATGAAGACGGAAAGTCAACAGTTGTAAACAAGCCTACTTTTACAGAAAACCTGAAATATTTTCTCACCTACCAGGTTGGCTGGATGTACCTGCGGTATTTCCTGTGGAATTTTGCAGGAAGGCAAAACGACGTGCAGGGTTTCGGCGGGGTCGAAGACGGCAACTGGCTGACCGGGGTTCCTTTTATCGACAAAATGAGACTTGGGCAAGACCAGGTGAAAATACCCGACAGCAAAAAGAACTGGGGCACGAACAAGTATTATATGCTTCCCCTGATCCTGGGGCTTATTGGCTTATTCTTCCAGGCTAAAAAAGATGCACACGGTACCCTGATAATCACCATGCTTTTTATCATGACAGGCCTTGCCATCGTGATCTATCTTAACCAGAAGCCTTTCGAACCCCGTGAACGCGATTATTCTTACTGCGGATCAACCTATGCATTCGCCATCTGGATCGGGCTTGGCGTGCTCTACCTCATCGGCCTGGCTAAAAAATATTTTAAAAAGGAATACCTTTCAATCGCGCTGGTCTTTGCATTCTGCTTGCTGCTTGTCCCTGTGAACATGGCAAAGGAGAACTGGAACGACCATGACCGAAGCGGCAAATATTCATGCCGTGATTTTGCTGCAAACTACCTGAATTCCTGCAGCACCCAGGGAATCCTGATCACAAACGGGGATAATGACACTTTCCCGCTCTGGTACGACCAGGAGGTTGAAGGCATCAGGACTGATGTAAGGGTCGTCAATTATATGCTCGCCTCAGGCGGATGGTATATCGACCAGCTTTACCAGAAGATGTATGATTCGGAACCTCTTCCGTTTACCCTTGACAGGAAAGCCTACGGAACGGGTAAAAATGAGATCATACCTTTTTATGATATCGGGGTCAAAGGGTATGTGAACCTTAAAGACATCATAGATTTTATTAAAAGTGACGATCCACAGACTTTCCTCACCCTTCAGAATGGTGAAAAGATCAAGTTCATTCCCTCAAGGAACGTAAAACTTGCCGTGGATAAAGAAATCTGCCTGAAGAACGGGATCGTGCCTATCCACCTGAAAGATAAAATGGTTGATACCATTTACTGGACACTTCGGGGAAACCAGTTGTACAAGAATGATATCATGCTGCTGGATTTCGTTGCTACCAATAACTGGAAACGTCCGTTGTATTTTGCGTCTCCCGGAAGTGTCAGTCATGTGTTCAACCTCGAAAAATACTGCAGTGTTACGGGGTTTGTTTATAAGTTCATGCCCGTTCCTGCCGATTCTGCTGATTATATAAAGGGCATGGGCGGCATCGATGCACTGACATCATACGATATCCTGATGAACAAATGCAAGTGGGGTAACCTTGCCGATCCCCATGTATATATTGATCCTGAGAGCCTGAATAACTCAGTGCGGCCGAAAACCAATGTCATGAGGGTTGCACAGTCGCTGCTCAACATGGATAAGAAGCCGGAAGCTGTGAAGCTGCTTAATTCATACCTGACCAATTTCCCTGATTCAAAGATCACCTATGATATTTACATGCTGCCTTATGCAGAAGCCTATTACAAGGCCGGGGATACCGCCCAGGCTAACAAGATCATGAGGAGGGTCTCAGAGATCCTTACCCAGAACCTGGATTATTATATGTCATATGATCCGGGTTACCGTCAGTATTTCCAGGGCGATATCAATACAAATATGGGAATGATCCGCAGGATTTCCTTGATTGCCACGGATAATAAACAACCGAAACTGGCGAAGGAAATGGATGATTTGTTTAACAAACGGATAAAGGAATACAAATGATAAAAGGCGAAAGGCGAAATGGCGAAACGGCGAAATTGTAATTTCGCTTTTCACTTTTCGCTTTTCGCCATTTAATTCTGACTTTATGAATACCATACTTGCATACATCCACTGGAACCCGAGCCCTGATCTTTTTCATCTCGGGAGCCTCACTATCAGATGGTACGGACTTCTGTTCGCTTCCTCCTTTTTCTTCGGGTATTTTATCATGCTTCAGTTCTTCAAAAAAGAAGGCATAGAAGTAACCAAGCTCGATACACTTACAACCTATATGGTCATAGGAACCGTTGTTGGCGCCAGGCTTGGCCATTGTCTTTTCTACGAACCGGGCTATTATCTTTCACATCCCTTGAAGATCCTTGAAGTATGGGAGGGAGGCCTTGCCAGTCACGGTGCTGCAATCGGTATCATTCTTGCGATATGGATATTCGGCATCAGGAATAAGCTGACCTTTTTATGGGTCATGGACAGGGTAGTGATCGTAGTTGCATTATCAGGATTGTGTATCAGGACCGGCAACCTCATGAATTCCGAGATCTTCGGTCATGTAACCAGTCTCCCATGGGGGTTTTATTTTCTCCGTGCAGCAAACCCGGCCGAAGCGCTGGACCCCCGTCATCCGACAGAGATCTATGAAGGCCTGAGTTATTTTATCTTCTTCCTTATTCTATGGAGGCTGTATTATATCAAAAAAGGGAAACCTGAGCCTGGTCTCTTCTTCGGGCTTTTCCTGATCCTGGTTTTCGGTTTAAGGTTCCTTGTTGAATTCCTGAAAGAGCCCCAGGTTGGATTCGAAAACGGGATGGCTCTGAACATGGGTCAACTGCTGAGTATCCCATTTGTGCTTCTTGGAATTTACCTGGTTTACCGCGCCCGGAAAGCCATTGCCTGATGGTACAGCCTTTTCAGCCTCTGGTTCAGCACCGTATAATCGTTCTGAAGCATTAATCCTTTATATACTTTGCTTTCTGACAGGGCCTTGCTGAGCTGAAACTCTTCCTGGGCAACTGAATAATGAACATTCATTTTCGAAAGCCTTAAGGCAAGGTATTCCTGTTCTGTCTGACCTGGAGTAGGGATCAGGATGGCTGTTTTTCCAAGTGCTGCAAGATCCATAAGGGTGGAATATCCGCTCCTGCAGATCACATGATCAGATTTTTGAATATAGTATTTCACCAGGTCTGATCCGAGCCGGGCGAACAGCTTGATACGTCCGTCAATTACCATTGTTTCATCAGATTCGGTGCGGCCGCCTGCAATAATGGCAGTGTGGGAAGTGGTTCTTAACTGATCAATAAGCATGGTCTCGAGAATACTGCGCTGGGGCTCAGGCCCGGAAAGCAATACAAAAATTTCAGCGGCAGGGCAGGGGAGGGCGGCAGGTTCGGGCAGAGGAGCCGACAAACGTGACAATGAACCTATAAAATGGCAGTGATCGGGCAGCTTGAGGCAATGGGAAAGACGGCCTGAAAGCCCGCCTTCATCTTCGGAATCGGGGATCCAGCATTCGTCATATTTTCGAATGAATGAATAGTTGATCTTTTTAAGTAAGGATGAGGCAAATTTCAAACCCGAAGGCATCATGATATTCAGCTGGTGTGTCATGAACACTGATTTTACATGAGGATGCCAGCAGCCGTAACGGTTATCGGAGATTACAAGGTTCGCCCCGGTTTCAATTACGAGTTTTTTAAGCAAATAATGTTCATTCCTGAGGCCTGCCACGAGGCGGGGAACTCTTGCTGCCATTGCAAGGATCATGCTGTTTCCCTTAGGATACGTTATCTCAACCCCGGGGAATCGCAGCAGCTCCTGTTTGGGATATTCATACCTGTAAAATTCATAGGGTCTTCCGTCGGCAGCAACGATCACATTCCATCCCTGCCCCCTGAGCGCATTCACTATCGGAACACAGCGTGAAGCGTGGCCAATCCCCCAATCGAGGGGGCACACAAGGGCTATGGGCTCAGAAGTCTTCAATAAATAAATTTTATAAACCTGTCACTTTCCCGATCTGGGCGGATAAAGATAAGAGAAAAAAACAATGGACCAAAATTCGTTAATGTACACCCTTGCATTGAGCCAGATACCTGGTGTGGGCTGTGTAACAGGCAAAAATCTCATCAGGCAATTCGAAAGCGCTAAAAACGTGTTCGATCATTACAGGGAACTTGCCGGCATAAATTCCAGGCTTGAAAAGGCTGTAAGGTATGGTTTGAACGATAAAGTCTTGTGGAAAAGGACGGAAAGGGAAATGAAATTCATTGAAAAATATAAGATCAGGGTGCTGTTCTTCCTTGATGAGGATTATCCCTGGAGACTGTCCGATTGTTATGATTCCCCGGTTTATCTTTTTTACAAGGGCAATGCCGACCTGAACACCGATAAGGTAATAGGGGTGGTTGGCACCCGCAGCGCAACCGAATACGGCAAATCCGTCACCCGGGAACTCATACAGGGGCTGAGGGAGGAATCTCCCCTGATCGTGAGCGGACTGGCATACGGGATCGACAGCCAGGCTCACAGGGCTGCGCTGGATAACGGATTGGATACGGCAGGGGTGCTTGGGCACGGGCTTGACAGGATTTATCCGGGCAATAACAGGATCATGGCAGAGAAAATGCTGGAGCAGGGAGGCCTGGTCACCGAATTTTTCAGCTGTACCGAACCCGACAGGGAGAATTTCCCTATGAGGAACAGGATCATTGCAGGCCTTTGCGATGCCATCATTGTGGTAGAAGCAGCGGAAGAGGGAGGAGCGCTGATAACTGCTGATATTGCATACAGCTATAATAAAGATGTTTTTGTAGTGCCGGGCAGGGTGACCGATAAATATTCATGCGGATGCAACATGCTTGTCAAACAAAAGAAAGCAGATATTATCAGGAATGCGGATGACCTGATGTTTGAAATGAAATGGAGGGAAACCCGGGTTACAGCCACTGTTGTTCAGCCGAAACTGTTCATCCCCCTGACCATGGATGAAGATAAGATTGTTAATTTGCTTTTTGCCGAAGGGGATCTCAGCATAGATCAGATCAGCAGGAAAAGCGGACTACCTGTTAACAAAACTGCAGCAGCTTTGCTGAACCTGGAAATTGAAAATGTTGTGCAGTGTAAGCCGGGAAAGCTTTTTTCGATCAGTCGATCTCAGGTTCAGTCACCGCCGCTTTGATCCCGAGTATGAATACTATTACTGTGGATCCAAACGCAAACAGGCTGAGAAGTTTGAAATCCTGGGTCATCAGGGTGAAGATAAACAAGCCGTGAAAAAAGACCGCCCCGAATAAACCAGTGAGTGTGAAGGTGAAATAAGTCTTGATGAACTTGCCCATACCAACAAAGAAACCCATGACTACGGCAAAAATTATATTTGCCGGTACAAAGATGAACATATACAGGGTTTCGGGATAGGCAGGCTGGGTGTGGAAAAGATGAAGCATGAAGCCGGGCAGGGCAAGTGAACAAAAGCCAAGGGTCGCCATCACCGACATGGTAATTCCGTGGATCGGCCGGTCTACGACTTTTTTAGGAACAATATAATAGCGGTATAGAACGAATTTGCCAAGTTCGGAAGCAAGGCCGATGGTGATGAATGAATAGAACAGCAAACGCTTCATACTGCGAAGATCGTTCAGCCCCAGCGCTGTTGAAAGGATCTTGGCGGCTGCAAGGACGGAGACCCCCAGCATCCCGGCAAGGAAGCTCTGGATCATTACTTTCTGGAAAGCTTTTCCATACTTTCGCCCAAGGTAAAAATACATGCCAATGGCGACTACCGGCGCGAAAGCCAGGGTGAAATAAGTGATAGGTCTCATCGTAGGAGGCAATTTAATCCGATCAAAAATAACAATTTTTTATAATTTTACAATAAAAATAAAAATGAGCAGGGTCCTAATCAAACAGCTTATACAGGAGGAAATTGAGGCCAATGAAGGCAATTTCAATATTAAACCAGGTGATTTCGTGATTTTTAAAGACGGCCCGGATGGTATCTGGGATGTGAGGAACCCGGTCAAGAAACACTATTTCTTCTCCTGATCTTTGGAAGGACTCGTCATAAAATCGACCGGCAGCTGGATCAGGGTGCGCCTTGATGACGGCGGCACCGTGAACTGCAGGCTTAAAGGGCAGTTCAGGATCAGGGACATTCAGCATACGAACCCAGTAGCCATAGGCGACAGGGTGGATCTCGAGCCTGACCTTCAGCACGGGAATGCGATGATAACAAATATCCATCCCCGTGAGAATTACATCATCCGTAAAGCTACCAAGCTTTCCAAGGTTTCACATATCATCGCTGCAAACCTTGACCATGCCTATCTCATTGTGACACTGGCAGAACCCCGTACTTCCACCGGGTTTATTGACCGTTTCCTGGTTACAGCCGAAGGTTATTACATCCCTGCAAGCCTGGTGTTCAACAAGACCGATATTTACGGGGAAGACATCATGAAATTGCTTGATGAGCTCAGGGATATTTATGAAAATGCAGGATACCATTGTTATACGGTTTCAGCCCTTAAAGGGACAAATATCGCTGAACTCCGGGAGGTGCTGAAAGGCAGGATCAACCTGTTCTCGGGTCATTCGGGAGCAGGGAAGTCAGCCCTGATCAATATTTTACAACCAGGGCTGAATATCCGAACAGGGAAGATCTCAGGTGTGCATCTGAAGGGTATGCATACAACCACCTTTGCCGAGATGCATGAAATAAGCGGGGGCGGGTTTATCATAGACACACCGGGAATCAGGGAATTCGGGCTCATTGATTTTGACCAAACTGAGATTCCAAGGTGTTTTCCTGAAATGGAAAGGCTCCTGCCTTTCTGCCAGTATAAGAACTGCACTCATACCCATGAACCTGGTTGCGCCGTGAAAGCCGCTCTGGACGGAGGGAAGGTCAGCCATATGAGATATAATAGTTATCTTAGCATTCTCAATGATAGCTAAAGACCTCATCAACGATACAATAATAGCCCTGAGACCCTCCGACATCGGTTCGGATGCACTTGGGCTGATGGATGAACTCCGGGTCTCCCACCTCCCGGTTGTGAATGAACTTGACTTTATGGGGCTTATCTCCGATTCAGATATCTATAACAGGGGCGAGTTTGAACAGCCGGTATGGGATGGGAAAATTGTGCTGAGTAAGGCGTGTATTTTTGAAAATCAGCACATTTATGATGCTTTCCTGATTTGTTCTGATCAAAAGCTTACGATTCTGCCTGTACTGAACATTAAAAACCAGTATATGGGAGTGATTTCACTTCCCGACCTGGTCGGGGCACTTTCTTCGATCACAACCCTGAAACATCCGGGGGGCATTATAGTGCTTGAAATCAACGAGAAAGATTACCTGCTTACCGAGATTGCAGGTATAGTCGAATCAAACGATGCCAAGATCCTTAGTTTATATATTACTTCACATCCTGATTCCACGAAACTCGAGATTACGATCAAGGTGAACAGGGTTGATATCGGTGCCGTATTGCAGACCTTTTACCGTTACAATTACCTTGTCAAAGCAAGCTGGTCAAAGCAAGATTCCTTTACCGATGGCTTGCAGGATCGCTTCGATTCCCTGATGAATTACTTAAATATCTGAGTCATGCAACAGGGGGCAGCAGCAGTTAACCGCTTGCTGAAACAGGCCATGGTTCTGTTTTTACTTTTTTCCTCCCTGAGTTCAGGGGCGCAGGACCCGTATGTCATTGCGGGAAAGATCAGTATTTCGGGGAACCGCATCACTCACCCTAACATCATCCTCCGTGAATTGAAATTCAATGAAGGTGACACGCTGAAAATCGCCAGTTTGCCCGATATCCTGGAGCATGCACAAGAGAATATTTTCAATACCCGTTTGTTCAATTTCGTGACCATGGATACAAGTGTTGACCATGGCTCGAACCGTTTAAACCTGCGCATAGAGGTCATTGAACGCTGGTATATTTGGCCCATCCCGTATTTTCAGCTTTCGGACCAGAATATCAATGCCTGGCTCCAGACCTGGGACTGGACAAAGCTGACCTACGGAATTGATTTTACATTCTTCAATGTAAGGGGAAGGAATGAAACCCTGAAGATCATCACTCACTTCGGGTTCAACCAGAAATATGGCTTTACCTACAAAATACCTTATATTAACAGGAAGCAGACCATAGGAGCAGGGTTCGGGGCTGACATCGAACTCAACCACCAGGTGGCCATTCAGACCATTGATAACAAGCCATTGTATTACAACGGGACCAGCAGCTATCCGAAGGAGCTGACCTATGCTTTTGCCGACCTGCTGTTAAGGCCGAATATCTACGTGATCCATACAATACGGCTTGCCTATAATCATTATTACCTGCAGGATACTGTTTTGCATGTACCGGGCTTTTCCCTGTCGTTCAGCAACAACCAGGATTTTGCAACCCTTTGGTACCAGTACAGGAACGATCACAGGGATGTACAGTACTATCCTTTGAACGGATGGTATTTCGACCTGGAACTGAACCATTCCTTTCCTTACTGGTTTACCCATGACACTTATATCAAATCGGCTTTCCGCAAGTATTTTCAGCTCACCGACCGATGGTATTATGCGTTTTCATTGCTTGGGAAGCTCAGTTTGGAATCCCAGCAGCCCTACTACCTGCAGAAGGGCCTGGGCTATGGCCGGGAGTTCGTAAGGGGGTATGAGTATTATGTTGTGGACGGACAGCATTACCTTGTGTTCAAAAACAATATCAAATTTGCACTGATTCCCGAAAGGGTTGAAAAGCTTAACTTCATCGGGACCAATAAGTTCAATACTATTCCCCTGGCATTATACCTTAATGTTTTTACCGACCTGGGGTATGTCTATGCCTACCGGCAGAAAGCTTACGGATATGATGAGGTTTATATCCCGTTCAATTCTCTTCAGAATACATTTATGATGGGATTCGGGCTTGGCCTTGATTTTACGACTTATTATGACGTGGTTATCAGGGTGGAAGGCTCAATGAATCTCCTTGGCAAACCAGGGCTTTACATTCACTTTATTGCTCCCATTTGACCCTTTTTTGTATCCTATTTTACTGTATCTTTGCAAACTATTTTAAAATCAGCCTTCCTGATGAGATTTGGCATTTACGGAAAACAGCTGGCCGAAGGGGTGTTGCCTTTTCTGCAAATTCTTGTGGATAAGCTTGAACCAGCGGGCCTGCCCTTGTATTTTTATGAACCTTTTTTTAATACCGTAAACGGAAGGCTTAAGAGCAAGGTTAAACCTCTGCTTTTTAATACTGAGGAAGATATCCGGGGCAAGGTCGATATTTTATTTTCTATTGGCGGGGATGGTACCATGCTGGATGCGGTGACAGTAGTTGGCGATTCAGGCATTCTTCTGACGGGAATCAACATGGGAAGGCTTGGCTTTCTCTCAAGCATTTCCAGGGAACAGATTGTTCCAGCCATTGATGCCATCCTCCTTTCAGATTATAAGCTTGACCATCGCACCCTGCTTAAACTTGAGACAGGTACCGGTTTGTTCAGTCCTTCCAATTTTGCCTTGAATGAACTTACCGTTTATAAGGCAAAACCTATGTCGATGCTTACGATCAGGACATGGGTCAACGGTGATTTTCTTAATTCGTACCTGGCTGACGGACTTATAGTATCCACTCCCACCGGCTCCACAGCGTATTCACTCAGCTGTACAGGGCCCATCATTGCACCTGATGCAGGATCTTTTGTCATAACGCCTATTGCAAGCCATAATCTTACAGTAAGGCCAGTGGTATTAAGAGATGATGTTGAAATACGCATCCTGATCAGCGGTGAAAAGACATCATTTTTTGTAAGCATGGATTCACGTATTCAAGAGGTTGAAAATCCCCTTGAACTGGTTATCAGGAAAGCCGATTTCAGGATCAATGTCCTGAGGCTGAAGGATGCTTCATTTTTCAATACTCTCAGGGATAAACTGAACTGGGGCCTGGATGTCCGGAATTAATGCAAATTCTTAATAAAAGTTTATCCAATAAAATCAGGATTTCAGCGTTTAAATAGATTGTTAAAAAAGCAGCTCATTTATGTTTAAGAGATTACATGCAGAACAAAGCTGGACACCAATGATTTGGGTGCCCTTTCTTGCTGCAGGTATATTCTGTTTTTACACTGAGCAGATTTATGCGCAGACCATAGAAGTGGGTTTATACGGAGGGGGTAGTTATTACCTCGGCGATCTGAACCCCGGGAAGCATTTTCAGAACTACCAGCTTGCTTACGGGGCGCTTGTAAGATACAATATCGACGACCGCTGGGCAGTGAAGGTCAGTGCATACCGTGGGACGGTCAAGGGTAATTCGGCCCAGTCGAAATTCATGCCCGAAAGGAACCTTGCGTTTGAGAGTCCGGTGACGGATATCTCGGCTGAAGCGGAATTTAATTTCTTCGATTTTTATATCGGAAGCCGCAAGAACTGGATAACTCCTTATATTTACACCGGATTTTCATTTTTTCTTTTTAGTCCCAAGAACGGGGGTGTCTCGTTAAGGGATGTAGGAACTGAGGGGCAGAATGTCGGATATGAAGGAAGGACACCCTATAAAACATATTCCTTCAGCATACCTTTCGGTTTGGGAGTAAAGATAAGCCTGGCCAGGAGGCTTGGTCTTACAGTGTTCTGGGAGATCCACAAAACCTTTACCGATTATCTTGACGATGTGAGCAAGACCTATTATCTTGACGGTCCAGCGATAAACAAGGATGATCCTTCACAGTTCCTTTCGGATCCCACCCTGAGTTATACTCCCGGGATGCAGAGAGGGAATTCGAGGACAAACGACTGGTATTCATTCAGCGGCATCACGCTGACATACAAATTTAACCTGTTATCGCCAAGGCGTTGCAGAGATTTAGAGCATTAACCTATACATGACCGGACAGAACTTAAAAGAAAAGATTGACATTAAAAAATTGCCTGCTCACGTTGCCATCATCATGGATGGGAATGGGCGTTGGGCAAAGAAGCAGGGTTTTGCCCGGACTCTTGGTCATGAGAGGGGGGTGGATTCTGTGAGGAACACGGTTGAGGCTGCCGCTGAACTTGGAATAGGCTGGCTCACAATGTATGCTTTCTCGACCGAGAACTGGAACCGACCTAAATATGAGATCGATGCCCTGATGCGTATCCTGGTGAAGTCACTTCACAAGGAGATGAAAACCCTGATGAAAAACAATATCCGTCTCGAAGCTATAGGCGACCTTCAAAGTCTTCCATCGGGGAGCCGGAAAGAATTGACCAAATCAATGCAGGCGACTGCAGGCAATACAGGACTTACGCTCGTGCTGGCTCTCAGCTATAGTTCCAGGTGGGAGATCCTGGAGGCGGTAAAGTCCATCATTAATGAAGTAAAGAACGGAAAGCTCATGGCTGATCAAATTGACGCTGATTGTTTCAACCGTTTTCTGACTACTCATAATATTCCGGAACCCGAATTACTTATAAGGACCAGTGGTGAATACAGGGTAAGTAATTTCCTGCTATGGCAGATAGCCTATACGGAATTATATTTTACCCCGGTTTTATGGCCTGATTTTTCAAAAGAAGATTTCTATGCTGCTATCGTTGATTTTCAGCAGAGGGAAAGAAGGTTCGGACTGACCAGCGAACAGATTAATAAACTTGAACAAAAAATGCATAGCCGATAGGATGGATAAACGTTTTCTGATACTCTTTTTGCTTCTCGTACTTCTCGTTCCGGTTTCCAGGGCCCAGATCACTATCGGCCAGCAGGCTTTACCCGATTATGGAAACCCGAAAGAATACATTATCGGAGGAATTACCGTGAGCGGGGTCAAGTACCTCGACGGGAATGTATTGATCATGCTTTCGGGCCTCACCGTCGGCGAAAAGATCAAAGTGCCCAGTGACAAGATCACCGGGGCCCTTAGGAAACTATGGGACCAGGGACTTTTCGAGGATATCCAGATCTCAATATCCAAAATTGTCGATAACCAGATATTTCTTGATATCTGGATGAAGGAAAGGCCAAGGCTGTCGAAGTTCCAGTTTGTCGGCATTAAAAAATCCGACGCGGATGACATTCGCGAAAAGATCAGGCTTGTCAAGGGTGAGTATGTTACCGACAACATGATCCTTAAAACAAAGAACATCATCAGGAAATTTTATACTGATAAAGGTTTTCTGAATGTCCAGATCAATATTCAGCAGAAGAAGGATTCTGCTACTGCCAATGATGTGGTCCTATATATCATTATCAACAAAAGCGAAAGGGTAAAGATCTATTCGCTGAACATCCATGGGAATACACAGCTTACCCATGAACTGGTTGCTGCAGCAATGAAGAAGACCAAGGAAAAAAGCGTGTTCAACCCGCTTGACGGCGCCAGCGAGATGATCGCCGAAACCGGTTATCATGCGGCAACCCTTGATTTTACTGAAATTGCGAACGATATTGAAAAGCAGGGTACCAATACGGTAAGGTTGAGGATCTTCAAGTCGTCAAAATTCATACCGGAAGATTACGAGGAAGACAAGCAGAACCTGATCAAACGTTATAGTGCGCTCGGTTACAGGGATGCGAGGATTACCAGGGACTCAATTTCGAACTTCGATGAAAGTTCTATCAATATTGACATCTGGGTTGAAGAAGGTCCGAAATATTATATACGTAATATAGCCTGGGTTGGCAATACGAAATATTCCTCCACCGTGCTAAGCCAGTTCCTCAAGCTTAAAAAAGGAGACGTATATGACCAGCAAACCCTGGAAACGGCTTTGTCGTATAACCCCAACGGTGCTGATGTCAGGTCTCTTTATATGGATGACGGGTATCTCTTTTTTGACGTGGTGCCGGTTGAGACCCGGGTTGAAAATGACTCGGTTGACCTTGAGATCAGGATGCGTGAAGGCCCCCAGGCTACTATCAGCAAGGTTAGTATCAAGGGAAATACAAAGACCAATGATCATGTGGCACTGCGTGAAGTGCAGACGAGGCCCGGGCAGTTGTTCAGCAGGGATAATCTTATCAGGTCGCAGCGCCAACTCGCACAGCTGAAATATTTTGACGCGGAAAAGCTGACTCCAAACGTCAACCCGAGACCTGATCTTGGCCAGGTGGATATTGAATACGGGGTTGAAGAGACCTCGGCCGACCAGGTTGAGTTGTCGGGTGGATGGGGTTACGGCAGGATCATAGGAACCCTGGGTTTGTCATTTAACAATTTCTCGCTTAGAAATATAATAAACTTCAAGGCCTGGAGACCTATCCCGGCGGGTGACGGACAAAAACTCAGTGTGAGGTTCCAGACATACGGTGTGGGGTATTACAGTTATGCATTCTCGTTTACCGAGCCCTGGGTCGGAGGTAAAAAACCATTGGCATTAAGCCTTTCATACGTCCATTCACGCTATACCAACGGCCTTTCCAGCGGAGATCCCTTGTACGGCTATTTTAAGATCGACGGGGTTTCAATTGGTCTTGGGTCACAGTTGAAATGGCCTGATAATTATTTTACATTGTACCAGTCACTTACCTACAATAAGTATACAACCCAGAATTACTCTTCCATCTTTACTTTCGGAGGAGGTAACGGTACCTACAATGCTCTCTACTATTCCATTATTCTTTCAAGGAATTCCGTTGATGCTCCCATTTTCCCGAGGAACGGTTCGGAATTCACCATCACAGGTGAATTCACACCTCCTTATTCCTTATTCAACGGGAACGTGGATTACAACACGATGACAGTGAATGAAAAATACAAATGGGTCGAATTCTGGAAATTCAAGTTCAAAGGCGCCTGGTACATCAACCTTATCCAGAAACTGGTGCTGTCACCCAGGATACAGTTCGGTGTGCTTGGAGCGTATAATTATGACCTTGGAGTTACTCCTTTCCAGAGATTTTACCTTGGGGGAGACGGGCTTACAGGATATAATAATATGGACGGAAGGGAGCTTATCGGGATGAGGGGATATGTCAATAACTCCCTGACCCCGGGTTATCCCAATACAGTGCTTGGCGGGACTGTTTATACAAAATACACCCTTGAACTCAGGTACCCTATTTCGCTGAATCCTTCAGCCACGATCTACGGACTTGCATTTCTTGAAGCAGGAAACGACTGGTACATCTGGAGGAATTTTAATCCTTTCAATGTCTACCGTTCGGTTGGTGTAGGAGTAAGAGTGTTCCTGCCGATGTTCGGATTGCTTGGACTTGACTGGGGCTATGGGTTGGATCCAATCCCGAATGCCCCGGGTGCCAATGGAAGCCAGTTCCATTTCTCGATAAACTCATCAATAGACTAGAAGCGAAAAGCGAAATAAAAAAATTAAAAGACAGTATCAAACATTAAGCGTATGAAAAGGTTAGCGTTTTTTGCAGTTGCATTTTTCATGTTGGTCTCACTATCCACCCGGGCCCAGAAATTTGCATATGTCGACAGCCAGTACATACTGGATAATATCCCTGAATTTGCAGAAGCCCAGGCTCAGCTTGATGAATTAAGCAACCAGTGGCAGAAAGAGATCGATGTCAAATTTGGAGAGGTTGACAGGATGTACAAGGAGTTTCAGGCCCAGTCGGTGCTTCTCCCGGAGGATATGAAAAAGAAAAAGGAGCAGGAGATCATTGATGCCGAAAAAGAAGCAAAAAACCTTCAAAGGTCAAGGTTCGGAAAAGACGGGGACCTGTTCAAAAAAAGGCAGGAGTTTGTTAAACCAATCCAGGAGAAGATATATAACGCCATCCAGGATATAGCCACAAGCAATAACTACGCGGTAATCTTTGATAAGGGAGGCAGCCTTTCGATCTTATTTGCCAACCCTAAATACGATATCAGTGATGAGGTTCTCGACAAGCTGGGCGCAAGTTTGTCGGGCCGTAAGGGTAAAAAAGGAGCTCCGGGCGAAACCGGCGGAGGTAAAACGGGTGAAACCGGTGGAGGCAACCCTGCTGGTGACAAAAGCGGGAAAAAATAGGCTGCATTCCTGTATTTGGCATTCGGGAATTTTTAATAATTTTGCAGTCCCAATAAGAGTATAAACCATTTAATTGTAAAAAATGAAAAAATTAGCAAAGATCTTTGCCGTAATTGCACTGATTCTCTGTATGTCAGCTTTAGCTCAGGCACAGAATCCTGTTAAAATCGGCCATGTTGAATTCAATAACTTACTCCAGGCCATGCCTGGCATTGATTCAGTAAAAATTAAACTTCAGACTTACCAGAAGACTCTTACCGACCAGCTGGATGCAATGAAATCCGAGTTTGAAAATAAATACATGGATTACCAGTCACAGTCCGCCACCATGTCGGATCTTATCAAACAGACAAAGGAAAAGGAATTGCAGGACCTTCAGGCACGTATTGATGCTTTCCAGCAGAAAGCTCAGACCGATATGCAGGCTAAGCAGCAGGAGCTCGTGCAGCCTTTTATCGAAAAAGCAAAAGCAGCTGTTAAGGAAGTTGCAAAGGAAAACAAGTACACTTATATCATCAACGCCATTGAAGATGTTGTGCTTTACAGTGAACCTTCAGATGACATCATGCCCCTTGTGAAGAAGAGACTTGGAATAGGGAACTAGTAAGTAGTCTGCAGTCAGCAAAAATAAAAAAACCGGTTCGAGAGAACCGGCTTTTTTTTATTTCCAGGTTGACGGGTCATCCCCGTACCACGATGCGTACCGGTTATAATTTCCTGAGATCCTGTTGACCTGGCTCTCAAGCAGGCCCTGGTCAATATCCTTGACTTTACGGGCTGGCACCCCTGCCCAGACCGATCCTGATTCAACCCTGCTGCCTTCGGTGACAAGGGCCCCGGCTCCTACTATTGAGTTGCTCCCGATCACTGCCCCGTCCATAATGATTGCTCCCATGCCCACCAGCACATTATCGTGAATTGTACAGCCATGGATGATGGCGTTATGTGCGATGGAAACATTGTTCCCTATCTGAACCGGCCATTTCTGGTAGGTGCAGTGGATGATGGCTCCGTCCTGGACATTGACATTATTCCCGATACGGATGGAATGAACATCGCCCCTGACAACTGCATTGAACCATACACTGCAGTCATCCCCCAGAATGACATCTCCCGTGACTGTTGCATTATCCGCCAGAAAACAATTCCTGCCGAACACCGGGACAACTCCCTTAACTGCTTTTATAAGTGCCATGGATAATTTTGATTTTACAGCGGATGGTCAATTGGATCCCGGCCTGTTTTTTTTCAAGACCCTGGGATAGTCGAGCGAATAATGCAAACCCCTGCTTTCGTGCCTGGCTTTTGCAGCTTTTATTACCAGGTAACCGATATTGATCAGGTTCCTTACCTCGCAGATCTTCCGCGTAAGGATTGACTTTTCGTACAATTCTTCAGTTTCCCTGTACAGTATCTCCAGCCTGTCATGAGCCCGCTGAAGACGCAGGTTTGATCTGACGATCCCTACATAGGTGCTCATGATGCTCTGTACTTCTTTCAGGGTCTGGGTGATCAGCACCATTTCTTCATTCAATACCGTCCCTTCTGCATTCCAGTCGGGGATTTCATTTTTAATTGCAATGGAATTGAACTTGCTGATGGCATCCATGCTGGAACGATGCGAAAATACAAGTGACTCCAGGAGGGAATTGGAAGCAAGCCGGTTAGCGCCGTGTAGTCCTGTTGAAGCGCATTCTCCCGAGGCATAGAGGTTGAGGATGGTGCTTCTTCCGAATTCATCGGTGCGTATTCCTCCGCAGGTGTAATGCGCCGCAGGTACGACAGGGATGAGGTCCCTTGTAATGTCAATCCCCACACTGAGGCATTTTGCATAGATGGTCGGGAAATGGTCAATCACTTCGTTTTTCGGGAGGTGGCGGCAGTCAAGATAAACGTAATCATCGCCAAGGATCTTCATTTCGTTGTCAATGGCCCGGGCCACAATATCCCTTGGGGCAAGTTCAAGCCTCGAATCGTACTTGAACATGAATTCCTTGCCTTCGCGGGTTCTGAGAACTGCACCGAAACCCCTCACGGCTTCTGAGATGAGAAAAGCGGGTTTTTCATCAGGGTTATAAAGAGAAGTAGGGTGGAACTGCATGAATTCCATGTTGTCGACCGCCCCCTTGGCCCTGTAAACCATGGCAATCCCGTCGCCGGTCGAAATCAGCGGGCTGGTGGTATTGCTGTATGCATTTCCCGCCCCGCCCGTGGCGATGAGGGTTATTTTCGACAGTATAGTGTCGACAAGCCTTGTGCGCGGATTAAGCACATAAACTCCAAAGCAGGTATTGTCATTCGTTTTTTTATTGACTTCGATTCCCAGGTGGTGCTGGGTGATAATATCAATGGTAAAATAGTCTTCAAGGATCTCTATGTTCGGATGACGCTTTACCTGGTCCAGAAGTGTATTTTCAATCTCCCGCCCGGTTTTGTCCTTATGGTGAAGCACCCTGTATTCCGAATGCCCCCCTTCTTTGGCCAGGTCGTACTTACCCGACTTCGTCTTGTCAAATTTGGCTCCCCAGCGGATCAGTTCCCTGATCCTGTCGGTCGATTCGGTAATCGTAAGCCGCACAATATGTTCATTGCAAAGGCCATCGCCAGCAATAATAGTATCCTGGATATGCTTCTCGAAGGTGTCGGGAGTATGCATCACCGCAGCAATTCCGCCCTGGGCCCAGCTTGTCGCCGTATCATCCATTCTGGATTTGGTCACAATGCAAACCTTGCCGTGCTTAGCAACTTTAATTGCGAATGACAATCCGGCTATGCCTGAGCCAATTACCAGGAAATCAACTTTTCTACGCATGAAATCTGAATTTTACAAATCGAGCAGGAGAGTAACAGGATCTTCTCCCATCGTCAGCATTTTTAAAGGATCTTCAACAAGTTCCTTCACCTTGATCAGGAAACTGACCGACTCACGCCCGTCAATCACCCTGTGATCATAGGAAAGGGCGACATACATCATTGAAGCTATAACAACTTGACGGTCAACAGCAATAGGCCTGTCCATGATCTTATGCATTCCCAGGATCGCACTCTGTGGCGGGTTGAGGATAGGCGTCGACATCAGGGAACCGAAAACACCCCCGTTCGTAATGGTAAAGGTCCCGCCTTTCATATCATCAATAGTGATCTTCCCTTCCCTGGCTTTAACTGCATATTCCTTGATCTTGATCTCAAGCTCGGCGAGGCTCATCGATTCGGCATTCCGGATAACCGGCACCACCAGTCCCCTGGGAGCACTCACTGCAATACCGATATCCACGTACCCGGGACTCACAAGCTCGTCCCCGTCTATCATACTGTTCACCTGGGGAAAATCCTGTAATGCGATGGTCACGGCTTTTGAAAAGATCGACATCAGGCCGATGCCTACTCCATACTTTTTTTTGAATACCTCACTGTAGGTATTCTTCAGTTTAAGGGCTGCAGTCATGTTGATCTCGTTGAAGGTGGTCAGCATGGCAGTCTGATTCTTTACTGCAACAAGCCTTTCGGCAAGTTTCAGCCTTAGTGTCGTAAGTTTTTTCCTTTCTTCCTTTCTAAGGCTGCCGCCGGATGAGGGAGCGTCGGGTCTCCTTCCCCTGATGAAGTCTTCAACGTCGCTCCTGGTAATTTTCTTCCCCGGGAAAGCATTCGAAATGTCGACCGCTTTGACCCCTTTCTCTTCAATGATCTTTTTTGCAAGTGGTGAGGCATGAAGGCTAAGCCCTTCCCTGCCTGCGGGGCTTTCTGCAGCTTTGGGAACATCAGGAACATCCGCTTTAACCGTTTTATCAGGGTTTTGTACAAGGCTTGCTGAAGCCGGTTTACGCGCAGCAGTAACAGAACCTGATGAGGGCTCAATCACAGCAATCACTGCTCCTACAGCAATAGTATCGCCTTCGGCGGCTTTAAGCGAGATGGTCCCGTCTTCGGGCGCTGCGACAGGAAATGATGCCTTATCGGAATCAATCTCCACCACTTCCTGGTCTTTTTCAACCTGCTCTCCATCAGCCACAAGCCATTTTGCCAACTGTACCTGGGTGATGGATTCTCCAGGGCTTGGGACTTTTATTTCAATCGACATAGTTTTATTTTGGTTTCTGCCTGGCTTTCTTTAATGAATCAACGGTCTTTTGGTCGTCTGAATTGTGAATGATCCTCTGATTATATTCCCCGGCAGTATGGGATGTGTCGGTGCCGACAGTTCCTGCTTTTTCTGCTTTCCCCGAATGCTGGGCATTTTTGGGACTGCAGAAAAGCAGGAACGGGACAAGTACCAGGATCTTAACCGGCAATAATGATCTTTTCATTTTTCAGTACCGAGTTATTTGAGATGAGCACAATAAAATAGATTCCGGGTTTAAGATTTGCCTTGTTGAACGAAAGGACGTTCTTGCCTGAATATCCTTTGCCTTCATATAAATTTTTAACCAGTTTCCCGTTTGCATCCATGATTTTGACGGTGAGAAGGGCGGCATCCGTTAATGAGAACTCAAGGGAGAATATATCCACAACCGGGTTCGGGTACACGCTCACTGCCGTTTGATCCTGTATTGCAGCAATGCCATTGGTGTTATCATAAACCTGAGCGATCCATGTGTTCCATCTGTTGTCGCTTCCGCCAAAGGCGCCGCTCATCCAGCAGGTTGGCCTGCTGTCGTTGTATTTCTTGTAGATGCCCGAATAATCACCCATGCGTTCCGGGTCGCCGGTATAATACACATAACCATCACCGGCTTTTACTTCCACAGAACTCGAGAAATTCATGGTGTTGTCGCATTCAACCACCCTGACTGAAGGATAAACCGATGAACTCACTTTCTGGAAACCTATAAGGACCGACTGGTCGGTGCCTGTTACACCACTTGAAGCAACCGCAGGATAACAGTAGTCGGCAGTGCTGGAATAAAACACAACCGAAGTATTTGTACTGGAACCGAGATCAAACCGGTTGTAATTGACCCCGCAGGCATTGGTCGGATTCAGCGAATTGAAAACGAAATGAGCTATATTGTTCTGGTAGAATCCTCCGAGCGTGCGGGCATCGTTGGTGTTCAGCATTACGGTGGTGTTGGGCTGGGCTGCATCGGGTGCGACCTTGTAAGCGGTCGTGTTGATGGTGTAATGATTCAGCTGGGCTAATCCTGTTGCAAGGTCGTTGGTGAGGTCATAAAAATTGAAGGTGCTGGCATCCGATGAAGAAGTTGCGACCAGGTAGCATCCCGGACCATAAGAACCCTGCTGCCCAAGGGAAAGCGGGCAGATTGTGAATGGACTGCCGTCGATATTATACCATACTGTATAATTCAGACTGCCTCCTCCGTAAGCCGGTCCTTTGGTGAACTGGTAGATAACGGCCTGGCTGAAATGCTTGTCGGAATCCCTGAAAAGGTTACCGGTGATGTAAATCTCATTGTTTGAATATGCAATTTTGGGATAATCAAACGCGCATGCATCGTTAAGGGGATTCCCCGATACTTTGTAGTAATACCAGCCACCCCTGGGGTCATTTGTTTTGGAAAAGAAAATCAGGAGTTTGGAAGTGGCTGAATTCAGAGGGGAAACCTGGCAAAAGAATACAAAACGGTCGGCCCCCGCATCATAGATCACAACCGGGTCGCATACTCCCGTTATCTGGCTGTCGCCTATAAAACTGATAAGGTCATTGTAATACAGGTTGCTGCCGCTGGCATCGGTGTAAAAAATAGTGGTATTGGAAACGCTCACAATGATTCCGCCGTTTGATATGGCAATGAAGTTATCAAGCGGGGAACTGCCATTACTCTGGTTGCCGGCGAAACTTGCCCCGATCTGGGGAATTGTGGCATTACCTGAGTTCTCAGAGGAGGCTGATTTCTCCTGTGGCATGGCCATTTTGATTCGAAGGCGCTCTGCCTTCAAACGCATTACCTCTTCATTGTATTCGGCTTCATGCATGATGGCGACTGGGTTGACAATAGCGCGCCACTGAAGGTCTGCGCCAGGGTTGTTGACATAACTCTTGCATTCGGCAGAGAGATTCATGGATTTTGATCCATGCGTCGGAGGATATTTACTGTTGAGGGCCGACATATCGGCTTTCCCGTTCTGTGCAAATAACAAATTTGCAGGGATGAGGCAAATAAGTAAAATAATGTAAAACTTTTTCATGGCTTACGTTTTTTGGACATGCTAAGATAATGAAAACTAAACCGCATTCAAAAAATAACCTTTCATTTTTCTGCACAATGCATCCTGCATGAACCATATGCAAGTTCGCAGCTGCATTTTCCAAGTGCTTTTTCAACAAGCAGGTTCTGCTGCACTTTATGAAGCTGGGATGAGCCTGTGGCAGGGCTTCCGCTGGGTGGCCTGGTTACGAAATGCAGTTTGAGTTCAGGAAGGTTGTTCATCAGATAATTGAGTGCGCCCATATTGGCAGGTTCTTCCTGCACCCACTCGTAATGCTTAACCGTGGGATAAGCCGCCAGTACTTCGGCCAGTCTCTTTTCGGGCAGGGGATACAGCTGTTCAATCCTTATAACGGCCACATTCTGAACCCCCAGTTGCTGCCTTTTCTCAATGATGTCATAATACACTTTACCTGAGCAGAAAGCAAGTTTTGTGACTTTTGTTTTATCAACAAGTTCATCGTCAATAACTTCATTGAAGCCTCCATGTGTGAACTCTCTGATCTTCGAAACGCAGAGAGGATGCCTGAGCAGGCTCTTGGGGGTGAACACCACCAAAGGTTTGCGGAATTCCCGCCTGAGCTGCCTCCTGAGAAGGTGGAAGAAATTTGCAGGTGTAGTGCAGTTGGCAATCTGCCAGTTATAATGTCCCGAAAGGGTCAGGAACCGCTCCAGCCTTGCGCTGGAATGTTCAGGGCCCTGCCCTTCATAACCGTGAGGCAGCAGCAGAACCAGGCCGTTCATGACCTTCCATTTATCCTCGGCGCTGCTGAGGTACTGGTCGATGATGACCTGGGTGCCGTTATTGAAATCGCCGAACTGGGCTTCCCAGATGGTAAGACCTTCGGGAGCGGCAAAAGCAAATCCGTATTCAAATCCAAGCACACCGTATTCGGAAAGCAGGGAATTATAGATCCTGAATGGACCCTGGCTGTCACTGACATGCTCCAGCGGGACGTATTTATCTTCAGAATCTTCTACAGTCAGCACTGCATGCCGGTGTGAGAATGTCCCTCTCTGGGAATCCTGACCACTCATTCGTATGGGGCTGCCTTCATATAGCAGGCTGCCGTATGCCAGGAGCTCTCCCATGGCCCAGTCCAGCCTGCCTTCGCCTTCGAGCATTGCCTTGCGGTCTTCCTGGAGCTTGGTTATTTTTCTGAAAAAGTTTAGACCCTGGGGAAGGAAGGTCAGTTTGCTGCCGATCTCCTTCAGCAATGGCTCTGTGATAGCGGTGATGGGGGAAGCTGTAAAATCCCCGGGAACGGCCCTGCGGATGTCTTTCCAGACCTGCCCGAGAAAAGGTGTGATATCAGCCTTTTCAATGGTCTTGGATGCCTGGAATGCTTTTTCAAGCGATAAATTAATCTCATTCCTGATATCGTCAATACCTAACTTTAAAGCAGTTCCTTCTTCTTCAAGTTTGCTGATATAGATCTCCAGGGGGTCAGGATGTTTCTCAATGATCTTGTACAGGATCGGCTGGGTAAACCGGGGTTCATCACTTTCGTTATGACCGTATTTGCGGTAGCCCAGGAGGTCGATAAATACATCCTTGTGAAAATGGTTTCGGAATTCCATGGCCAGCCTTACTGTATAAACAACGGCTTCTACATCGTCGGCATTCACATGGAATACCGGTGACTGTATGGTTTTGGCCACGTCGGTGCAATATACGCTCGACCTGCCGTCGAGGTAATTGGTAGTGAAGCCTATCTGGTTATTGGTGACCAGGTGGATGGTGCCGCCGGTCTTGTAGGCTTCAAGGTCGGCCATCTGGGTCGTTTCATATACAATGCCCTGGCCCGATATAGATGCATCACCATGTATCAGAACAGGCACAACTTTGGAGTTGTCGCCGGAATAATGACGGTCGATACGGCCGCGTGAAAGCCCTTCAACAATTGGATCCACGGCTTCGAGGTGAGAGGGATTAGGGCAGAGAGTGAGGTTGATCTCACCGCTTTCTCCTTCAACAACCGTTGTAGAATAGCCCAGGTGATACTTGACATCTCCCAGCAATTCATCATCACTGTATTCTTTGCCTTCAAATTCCGAGAAGATCTGCTCAAAGGGTTTGTTCATGATGTTACCGAGAACGTTCAGCCTTCCCCTGTGGGCCATTCCAAGTATGAATTCTTTAACGCCAAGTCCGGCCCCTTTCATGATCACGGCAGCCAGGGCCGGGATCAGTGATTCGACGCCTTCAAGCGAAAAACTTTTTTGCCCCGGAAATTTTTTGTGGATGAATTTCTCCATCAGAACCGCCTGGGCAAGTTTCCTGAGAATATATCCTTTTTCTTCAATTGAAAATACCGGGGTATTCTTCACAGGTTCCATTTTGGAAATGAACCATTCGACTACCTCAGGTCTGCGGATATAATAATATTCAATCCCGATGGATTCACAATAGGTTTGCTGAAGATGGGCGATGATGTCACTGAGTTTTGCATTGCCAAGCCCGAGCTCTTTCCCTGCCTGGAAATGTTTTACAAGGTCCTCTTTGCCAAGTCCGAAATTCTCAATGTCAAGGGTAGGGGAGTATTTACGCCGGGTCCTCACCGGGTTTGTCTTGGTAAACAGATGTCCCCTTTGCCGGTATGCAATAATAAGGTTCATGACCTTGAATTCATTGGGATATAAAAATGCCTCCCCTTCTTCGGCTTTGTAATTTTTTTGGCAGAATTCAAAGCCTTCAAAGAACTTCCGCCATGATTCATCAATTGATGCAGGGTCTTTGCGGTATTTCTCAATGAGTTCCTCCATCACGGCATTGTCCAGAGTATTGAGATATGAAAATTGATCCATACGTTTGCTAAACTAGATATTCAGGCAAAGATAATTAAATAGCGAAATAGCGAAGTAGCGAAGTAGCGAGATAGCGAAGTGGAGAAATCAGGTCAACATTCAATGTTCAATATTCGATATTCGAAGTTCCCTACTTCTTCTGCTCTTTCTGAAAATTGGCCAGTCCTCCGTCCATCCATTTTATGAATTCATCCACGTTAAGGTTGTAGGCACGGGGCGGGGCAAGCAGGTTTCCGGAAGTATCCAGCAGGACGTAGTACGGCTGGGAGTTGATATTATACCTTGAGATCTGCAGGTCGGCATAGATCTTCCCAATGGATTTTTTAACCTTGCCGTCGTACTTGCTTGTAACCCATTCATTCTCGGGGACTTCGGTTTTGTCATCCACATACAGTGCAGTAACAATAAATTTTTCACGCAACCTCTGAAGTACAGGGGGGGCAGACCAGACATTGGCTTCCATTTCGCGGCAGTTCACGCAACCATGGCCGGTGAAGTCGATGAACAGAGGTTTGTTCATTTTTTTGGCACAGTTCAGGCCCTGTTTATAATCGAAATAGCCGTCAAGGCCATGGGGGAGCTTGAGGAAGTCGCCGTACCTTGGTTTTTCGCATAAGGTGGACGGGGTGCTTCCGCCGCCTCCGCTGCCTGAGAATGTTTTGACTTCCTCGCGTATGATCCTGGTGAGGTCAAAATCGAGTGAGGTTTCAGGGGGAAGATATCCTGATAATGCTTTCAACGGAGCGCCGAACATCCCGGGGACCATGTAGATTACAAACGAAAAGGTGATGATCGCAAGCAAAAGCCTCGGCACGCTTATAAAAGGCAGATCGGAATCGTGATTGAATTTGAGTTTGCCCAGCAGGTAGAACCCCATCAGTGTGAAGGTGACGATCCACATGGCAAGATATACTTCCCTGTCGAGAATATGCCAGTGGTATGTCTGGTCGGCAATGCTAAGGAATTTGAGACCAAGGGCTATTTCAATGAAGCCCAGCACGACTTTGACCGAGTTGAGCCAGCCGCCTGATTTGGGAAGGCCTGCCAGCCAGGATGGGAAGAAAGCAAAAAGACCGAAGGGGAGGGCAAAAGCCAGTGAGAATCCAAGCATACCGACAATTGGTTTCAGGATTTCGCCGCTGGCCGACTGAACCAGGATAGCCCCTACTATAGGCCCCGTGCAGGAAAATGAAACCAGAACAAGGGTGAAGGCCATGAAAAATGCACCGGTATAACCTCCTTTATCGGCCTGGGCGTCGGCTTTGTTGACCAGCCAACTCGGCAGGGTGATCTCGAACATACCCAGGAAGGATGCGGCAAATACCATAAATATCAGGAAGAAAAAAACATTGGGGATCCAGTGTGTGCTGAGGAAGTTGGCGAAATTGGCGCCAAGTGTAACTGCAACTACCGTTCCTATGACTGTATAGATAATGACAATGGAAAGCCCGTAAACAATAGCCTGCATGCGTCCTTTCCGTTTGTTTTCACTGCCTTTCATAAAAAAAGTAACGGTCATGGGGATCATCGGGAATACGCAGGGGGTTACGATCGCGGCCAGTCCTGCCAGGAAACTGATCAGGAAGAAAAAGAGAAGGGATTTGTTTTTCTCGGTTCCAGCCGGCACTGTGCTTATCAGAGCGATTTTTGCGCTGTCCTGTTTTGTGTTGCAGCAGGATTTTACTGCAGTTGGTTTGGCCGTGTCGGCTGCGGGCTTACCTGCGGTTGCAGCAGCTGCGGCTGTATTAACCTTTTGAGCAGGATTATTGGCTGCCTCCTGAGGCTGGGCTGCGGCTCCCGGATTCCCTTTGAGAGCAAATTCAAACTCTACATCAGTGGGAGCAACGCATGAACGGTCGTTGCAGCACATGAAATAAACACTGCCTTTAATGGTAAAATCTTTTTTGCCAAGGACTTTTATTTTCTGCCTGAAGATAGCCTTGTCGGGGAAAAAGGTCAGGACCATTTTCATCTGGATGTCGTTCTCCTTTACACCTTTGGGTTCGATAACTTTACCAATGAGTTCATAATCGGGGCTCTTGGTAAAAGTGAACTCAGTGGGAACAGGTCCGTCGGGGATGACTTCCTGGGAATAAGTATGCCATCCTCTGTCGGAATTCGAAATCATCAGAAGTGTAGCTTCGCCCGGCTTTGTCTGTTCGACTTTAAAAGTCCATTTTACCGGTTCTAGGATCTGCGAGAAAGAGAGAAAAGGCATCAGGATTAATGCCAGGAGAAAAACACGGGATTTTTTCATAAACTCCGGATTCGGTTTGTTAGGGTGCAAAGGTAAAAGAAAGAAGCGAAAAGCGAAAGACGAAAAGCGAAAAGCGAAAAGCGTTCGCCTAAGACGTATTGCGAAGCAATCACGAATACCCGAAAAAAATAGAAGTTGACATGAGTGAATGAGCACACCAATGAAATAAACTATTGGTGCCAATAAATAGCGAAAATCGATGAAATCATGTGCATGTGTTTGAAAACAACAATTGGAAAGAATAAAAAGCGTTTGTGCATAAACACCTTCCATGAGAATTAATTCAATCCTTTTTGGCATTATTCTTTCATTTCTCTTTACTCATCAGGCAATCGGACAAAAAGATCTTACAGAGCGCCTTGACAAGTACATACAGGCTAAAACGAACTACTTCAACTTCAGTGGCGCTGTTCTTGTATCAAAGAACGACAGTATAATATTGCAGGAAGGCTACGGAATTGCCGACAGGGAATGGAATATTGCAAATACAGCCGATACCAAATTCCGTATTGCTTCCAATACCAAACAATTCACAGCTGTTGCCATTCTTCAATTGAAAGAACAAGGCAAATTAGGTCTGGATGATAAACTCAGCAAATATTTTTCCGGGTTTCCTTATGGAGATACGGTGACAATGCATATGCTCCTCACACATTCATCAGGAATCCAGGATTATTATGAACTTGATCAGTTCAGGAATATTCTGCCGCTTTCCATTTCAAAAGATTCAATGGTCGCCATGATGAAAAGACAACTCTTTTATTTCCTGCCGGGGAAAGATATAGGGTATAGTAATACGGGATATTTCCTGTTAGGACTTATCATAGAGAAATGCGCAGGAGTGAGCTATGAGAAGTATCTCACTGACCATATTTTCAAGGTCGCGGGAATGGGGAATACCGGGATTGACAGGTACGATACCATTCTGCGAAAACGGGCAAAAGGCTACTTGTTTTCACCGGGTGGTCCTGTAAATGCATTTGATGAGAATTACCGGCCGGGGACCTTGTTTGCTGTTGGTTCCATATATTCAACAGTTGAAGATCTGTTCAAGTTTGAAAAAGCTTTGGACGGAGATTTGATCTTAAACGTGGCATCAAAGAAAAAAATGTTCACTCAATACGGATATGCTATTGCGCGGGAGAAAAAAAATGAAGACCCGGCCAATACGTTTCCCCAGGCGATTGATCCTTACTGGTATCATGAAGGTTATGGAGTTCAGGTGGATACATTCCTGACTCATAAACGGTATTACACCCGGGGTTACACCCAGGGATTCAAATCAACTGTTTATAAATTCGCCGATGACGGGATATGCATTGTTGTTTTACAGAATAATGAAGAAGGTCCCGATGCAGTGGCTGAGCCTCTATCGGCAATGATCTTTGGTAAAGATGTGCAAATGCCATACAAACATCTACCAATTATACCAGATCCGGAATTATTTAATAAGTATGTCGGAACCTGGGTTGGAAAGATTTATGACTATGATTTGACCTTTAAAATTTTTACCCGGGACGGAAAGCTTTACCGGGGATACGAAGGACATCCCGATTTAGAGTTAATACCTGAATCAGGCAATAAATTCTTTTACAGCGATGGCCAGGACAAACAGTTTGAGTTTATTTCAAATGGCAAAGATGAGGTCAGCCAGGTATGGTTTATCAGCAGCGGTGCCAGATTCCTCTGGAATAAAATCAAATGAGCGATATCGAAAGTGTAAAAGCAAACAGGCTGCCCTTTCGGAACAGCCTGTTATGCACACTAACCAAATCAACCTTATTTATTGATCAGAACTTTGCGTATTACCTGGTTGTCGGTATTACGGAGGACGACGGTGTAGAGCCCGCTGGCGACTGAACCCAGATCAATGGGTGTTACCAGGGTTCCGTTAACTGTGATGGTATGCCCGCCGTAAACGTTTACACCAAGGCTGTTGTAGATATCAAGTTTGTATGATATTTCCCGTTGACTGCTGATGGAGATGTTGAAACGTCCGTCGTTGGGAACAGGATAGATGTTTACCTGGTCAGCATTATGTTCGCCGACACCGACACCCTGGATGTATTTATGGTTCGAGGAGTCGGAGAAACATGCTCCCACGGTAACGATGGTCCAGTACCAGCCCGGGGCCGAAGCAGGAACGGTATAGGTCTGGCTGGTAGCACCGGCCACCTCGGTTCCGTCATGATACCACTGGTTTCCATTGGCAGCGCTTGAAGTAAGCACATAGCCGCTGGCGGTGATGGTAGGAGTGGGAGGTATGGAGTTTACAGTCACGCTGAGACTTGAGCTTGCACCAGTACCGCAGGCATTGGTGCCCAGTACGGTCACGCTGCCCGAGGAAGCCGACGAACTGAAGTCCACGTGGATGGTGTTGGTGTTGGCACCGGAGGTAATGGTTGCACCGGCAGGTAGGGTCCAGGTGTAACCGCTGGCATTGGCAATCGCAGGAACGGTGTAAATGACCCCGTTTTCACCCTGGCAAACAGCGGTAGGACCTGAAATGGTCCCTGCTGCTGCGGGTACTGGTGTGACCGTGATGTTGAGTGCGGGTGAAGTTGTACCGCTACCGCAGAGGTTATTCCCCTGTACGGTGATGGCACCTGAAACTGCAGTGGCAGCATAGTTCACCGAAATGATGTTGGTACCTGCACCTGAAGCGATGGTAGCGCCGGTTGGCAGGGTCCAAACATAGGTCTGGGCACCGGTGACAGCGGCTACGGAGTAAGGTACGCCCTGGGCTCCTGCACAAACGGTGGTGGTACCGTTGATGGCACCTGCAGCGGCAGGGATGTCATTTACGGTGACGTTGAGTACGGTTGGATTGATGGCCTGGCAAGCGTTGGCATTGTTATAGTTTACGCTCACGGTCTGTGCGCCTGCATTGTTCCATACCACGGTAATGGCTGAAGTGCCTGCACCGGCGTAGATGGAACCGCCGGAAGAGACGGTCCAGGTATAACCAGACATGCCGGTCTCGGTGGTATAGGAATAGTATCCCGAATTGGCACACATGCTGTTGCTACCGGTGATGGTAGGAACAGGAAGTGCGTTTACCGTCACATTGTAAGTACCGGGGTTTACTGCAGTACAACCGTTTGCATTGTTATAATTCACGGTGACGGTCTTGGCCCCGGTGGTAAGCCAGGTTACAGTGATGGAAGAAGTCCCTGCACCGGCAGTAATACTTCCACCGGCCGAAACGGTCCATGCATAACCGGTCATACCGGCCTGGGTGTTGTACACATAATTGGTATACCCTGCGCAAGCTGCAGCCGGGCCGGTAATCGTTGGCACTGGCATCGGGTTAACAGTCACGGCAAGAGTCCCGGTAGGACCTGTTGAACAGGCGTTGGTCGGGGTTACAGTCACGTTCCCTGATGCTGCGGTAGTTGAATAGTTCACATTAATGCTGGTACTACCCTGGCCGCCTGAGATTGTTGCTCCGGTTGGAACAGTCCATGTATAACCGGATGCATTGGTAACAGGGGAAATAGAATAGGTAAGCCCATTCTGGTTCTGACACACTGCAGCCGGACCAGAGATAGAACCGGGAACAGGAATGATCGGGCAGGCTGAATTGAAAGTCATATCAGCTCCATAAGCAGTACCTCCTGCATTAACACCAACACAGCGAAAATGATAAGTGGTTGCCCATGAGAGACCAACGATATTGGCCAGGACCGGAGTTGAGGTGCTTCCTGAAACGCTTGAAGGGGTTGCTGTTACGTTGTTACCGTAAGCAGTGGTCAGTCCCCAGTCAAAAGAAACGGTTGCAGGAGCATAATTGGGGTTCACCGAACCGTTGAGCGTAGCTGTGATCGGGGTGACGTTGGATGCGCTGTTTGTTATAACCGTAGCTGGAATTGCATTAGTTGTGAATGTAAGGTCACTTCCGTAGCTTGTTCCTCCAACGCTCACCGATTTCACCCTGAAATGATAAGTATTATAAGGTAATAAACCCGTTATAGCTGTATTTACGCTCACTGAGGATGAGCCATTGACCGGGCTCTGGACAGCTGTCGCAGTTGAGCCGTAGGCCGTCGTAAGTCCGTAATCAAATGATACAGTTGCAGAAACTCCGTTGGGATTAACGCTTCCGTTGAGGGTCGCGCCACCGGAGGTAACTGATGTTGCAGCCAGGGTAATGACGGCAGGAGGCAAGGCATTGGTTGTGAAGGCCATGTCATTGCCATAAACTGTCACCCCGGTCGAGGTTACACCCCTTGCCCTGAAATGATAAGTTGAAAGAGGTAAAAGACCAGTTGCTCCAAAGCTCATGGTGTTTGTTGAGGAACCTGTTACAGTTGCCGGTGTTGCAGGATTGGAATTCCCGTATGTAGTGGTCAGTCCATAATCAAAAAAGAGGTTGAAAGTGTACCCGGCTGCGTTGGCATTGCCATTCAGGGTTGCGGTGGTAGCTGTAACTGCTGTACCGGCAAGGGTATTGATCAAAGGATTTGGTGTGAACTCATAGGCTCCCATATCGGGAGGATTGGTACGGTTCACACTAAGAATGTCGGTAGGTACCAATGCAGTATATGAACCTGCATGAGGCATTGCAACCGTTGTCGGGACGAGGTTTGTTTCCGATGGAAATCCCGGGTTAACGTTTAGCGAATGAGATTCCTGGCCCGAATAGGTCTGCCATGAGGCCAGGGTAGGATAATTAACCAGGGCCCCGGTTCCATTAGTATACTGGCATGCAACAGTCCCCTGGTAGCCATCAATAAAATAGTCATTATTATCGATAACAGAGAACATGGCGATCGGCGGCAGGCTTATCATTATTCCGTAAGCTGTGCCCCAGAAAGAATAAGGTGAGGCAAGTTCAGTCTGGCCATTACGTAAGATATTATTCCTTACCTCGAAATTGCCACCGGTTGCCTGGTAATTAAATCCAAGGCAGCCCGAAGATGCATCCAAAGTGTTTGAAAGCCAGGCACCCGTAAGGTTAATGGTGTTATGAATAATTTTAACGTTTCCACCACTGCGGAAAAACATTCCGTAAACAATATTTTGTCCTACACCGGGATTCATTCCGGGGGATTTGATATTGTAAATGATATTGTCCGAAATTTCCGTTATACTATTTGCCTCTGCAGCATACCATATACCTGTTGCGCCCCAGCCGTCATCAGCACTGCGGAAAAAATCATGGATTTTATTTTTAGTGACCTTGCTGTTCGTTGTTAAAGTACCAATAAAAACGCCTGTTTGTCCGGTATTCAATGAACCGGCATTGGGCCCCATAATATCATTATTGCTGATCAGTGTGTTGTCGCAGTATTGTACTATTATCCCCCTGTCAGAAATAGCCAGTGCGGGCAATAAAGAACCGATGGTGTTATTGGTTATCTGGCAGTTGTGGCTAATGCCCGTACTTGCCCCATATAAGGCTATCCCGGTGAAACCACTGTTTATCGTATTATTAGTTATAATACAGTTATCATATCCACCACCGGTTGAAGAAAAGCTGATGACGGTGTTTCCTCCCGAGGCATCAACAGGCATACATTGAATTAAACAGTCTTTTATAGTAATATTGGTTGAGGGGTCGCCTGCATTATTTGAGATCAGGATTGCGCTTGCCAGGGGCGTGTTTAAAGCATTGGTTATTGTAAGATTCTGGCTGGTAGTCCCGTTGTTTGACCCTTCGAGAATAACATAATCAATTCCGTTGAAGTTAATAATGGGGTTTGGAATAGTGGCAGTAAAGACTGCAGAATTGCCTGTATTAGGTTTTATCGTAAGAGTATTGGTGCTGCTCGATCCAGGGTTCGGGTTAAACCTGATTGGGTACGTTTCTGAAGGATAGGTTGCATCGTCAAGGATGAGAGTAAGCGGTCCCGAAATAATTTTTGCATTGATATCGGTGGCTGCAGCGGTCAAGGTGGTGTAGTCTTTACCCACACCCACGTGGAAAATACCTGAAATACCGGTATTGATCTTATAAGTGGATGGGGTTGTTGGAGGAGTAGCGCATGAAGGAGGATTTGGAGAATAACCTGTTGAACCTATCCATGGATATACACCAACATTAGGTATTGTGACCACATCCTGGGCCGCGATGTAGTAATATACGTTATCACCGATATTGGCGCCGCCGCCGAAAGAAAAGGTATAATTATAGGTATAGTTATTGGATGAAGTCATCGTTCCCGTTGAGGCAAGCCAGGTACCGGAATTGATTCTCCAGTATAATGCCGGGGCGCCGGCACCACCGGTTGGGACTCCTGTTCCATCTGCAAATACGGCATTCAGAGTCCTTGGATTACCGTTATAGGTATCCATCAGCGGGGTATATGTGATCGAAGGAGGAGTAACGTCATTGGGAATTCCTCCGAATTCATCTGCGCCGAGATCCGGTGCGTGAGGAGGGTATGATGCATTCAAAGGATAGCCAGTATTCGCATATCTTGCATCCCCGTCGAAATCGGTGTTGATTGCTAAGGGAAGACTGACAGGGGTGCCACCAGATTCACATTGAGTTGCAATACCTGCCTGGAGATGAAGGTTATAAGGCCTTGCACTCACGTTAACGAACGGAGGTAACTCAGTCACAGACTGCAACTCCCTGGGAGTGAACCTGGCCTTATAACTTGACAGGACCTGGTCACTGTTGGTTCCATCGTAGAACAGGAGGTTAGAGGCCCCCGGAGGCCCGGCATAAAGATCATTGTAATTCGATAAAGCTGAGAAATTGGTATAGGTTGTGCTTGAAAAACGCAATGCGGTTGCTTTCCCCAGGCCCATGGGAGTCGAGTTGTTCACAAAGATATTGTTACGGAGGTCAGTGGCTATAGACGTGTTGAAATAAAACGCAGAGCAGCCGAAGTTTGCTGCAGTTGAAGATGCGTTCAGATAAACGGTGTTGTAATAGAAG
>Ga0007792_10000076_pt1 | contig 40256 bp, 35 predicted proteins | sample CryBogmetaGMA6M_FD_60371 | JGI IMG/M metagenome (GOLD analysis project Ga0007792, IMG submission 60371) | Freshwater microbial communities from Crystal Bog, Wisconsin, USA - MA6M | ecosystem: Environmental > Aquatic > Freshwater > Lake | place: Crystal Bog, Wisconsin, USA | collected 2009-07-06
GTAGAGTATTCTCACTTATTTTCAAATATCAACAGATATGGCTGAAAAACGAATAAGCGGTTTCGGCTCTGGCCTGTGGTTTCTTTTAAATATCCTGATTGGCTCATCAACGCAATAAGATCATTTGCAGCCTTATAACTCAGGTTACAGATCTGTGCGGCGCTTTCAACATTAACAAAAGGTTTCTTGTACAATTCGTTAAACAATCTTATTGCTGCATAGCTCCTGCGTTTGAAAATAGACGGGGCTTCATGCTCGATGTTCGATTTGAGTTTCAGTATTTCAGTAAGTGTTTGAATCGACTGGGTGGCTGTTTGCTCAATACCTACAAGAAAATATTTCAGCCATTGAATCATATCTGAATGCTCTCGCACTCTCGTCAGGTTATCATAATATAAACCCTTATTTTTTTCGAAATAAGTTGAAAGATACAGTAAAGGTTTATCGAGAATCTTTTGACTTACAAGGTATAATGTGATTAACAGACGACCAATTCTTCCATTCCCGTCCAGGAATGGATGGATTGTTTCAAACTGATAATGAATGATTCCCGCTCTGATTAAGGCAGGAATCTTGATTTGATCATTGTGGATGAAATTCTCAAGGTCACCCATCAGTTCATTCACAAAGCTATCATGAGGAGGAATAAAAGTTGCATCGCTCAAACTGTTGCCGCCTATCCAATTTTGGCTGGTCCGGAATTCCCCGGGTTGTTTGTACTCGCCTCGCACGCTGTCTAAGAGCGTTTTATGTGTTTTTTTTATGAGCCGGGTCGAAATTGGCAACTGCTGAAGTTCGGTAATCGCTTGGTTCAGGGCAGTAATATAGTTATTCACTTCCTTCCAGTCGTTTTTGCGCTCGGGTTTAATTTCATCTTCAGGAAGGATTGCTTCATTAATATTGGTCTTGGTCCCTTCAATTCTGCTCGATAGAACAGCTTCCTTTGTCACGTGAAGCTGAATGAAAAGATCAATGTCGGGGACCAGTGAAGCATATGAATTAAGCTCGCCTAATTTCACAGCCGCTTTCTCCAGCAGATGATTGATTATCTGCGCATTCCACTGCCATTCAGTATTGACTTTTTCCGGAAGGAAGTAGTTGTACTCAAACCCGGATTCATACCGTCCAGGATTGAATTTTTCCAGTTCGATCATGTCAAGTTTATTAATGAAAAGTAAAACAAATATAACGCTATTTTACTTTAGCCCGCTAAAGTAAAATAAGAAATGTCATATTTTACTTTTCAACAATGACTTGTCAACCCTCCGCAAAAATAAGAACATACCTTCCCAGGGGTGCCTGACTTTACAAGGGACTCGCCCGAAAATTACACTCTCCGGGGAAGATTGACGGCATCGCTTAAATAAACAAATGGTTATTGGAAAAATTCATAGGCTGTTGTGCAGCAAGTATCTGCCTCACAAAAAACGGCTGGTCTTTAAACTTCTCGTATCCCGATTTTAACGCATCAAGAAGTGCAGCAAAGGTTCCTATTACCAGATCATCTTTGATCAAGACAAATTTCCCCATATCAGTGTTAACTAAGCCGGGAAGTTTCTGTTCAAAAACTCTTGATTCTTTTTCCAGCATAATTGAATCTCCTTAAGCGCAACTACAAAGTTAGCGAATTTCATGCTCCAATACAGGCTGGGGCATCACTCCGTTCTGCCGATCCAAGATATAAGATGCAGGATGCGAAATTATCTTAGCCTGGTTTTCATTGTTTCCAATAAGAAAAAGAATTCATTTTTATTCAATAATGAAAAAATACATGGCATTGAAATTCAGCTATCTGCATTTCGTTTTCTGCTTTCTTATTTTTCTCCTGCCTTTTTTGAGCTTGTATTTCACGCCACCATCGAAAATAAAGAATACCCTGAGGGATTACATCCGCAGTCATTATAAAATCCGGGGTCACAACCTAAAATTGGGAGGGAGTCATCCGCAGTCAATGGTTGACAAAAACACTTTTCACAATGATTTGTCAACCCTTCTCAGAAATGGATACGGCTGTATCTTGAAATTCCCGCTCATTCATGAGCATACACCTCCCTTTTCAGGGGCTGCTTTTACATCCCGGTTTTTCCAAATTTGTTTTTGAGCTGTTCATACAGGCTGTGGGCTGTTTCGGGTTCTATCCCTGCTTGCCTGGCAAGGATTTCGAGGTCGGGCTGGGTTCCCGCGTTGATATAAGGAAGCAGAAGTTTCATAAAGCGGTTGAGGCCGCTGAGATCTTCCTGCGACATAGGGTTGGTTTCCTTTTCAGGAAATAAAGTTTCGTATTCCTTGAGGTTGATTTTCTTCTTCAGGATCTCCTGCATGGTCACCAGCATGCTCATTCCCACCGAATAGTCTTCCTTCTCGTCAATGTGAAGGCCAGAGGCGATAAGCATACGGGTCAATTCCCTGAAACCTTCCTCGGTCATGGCATAACGGGATAATTCACCGCTTGATTCATTAAAATAGGCCGAGGCAAAATGGGGCGGCCCGCTCCAATCTTCATGGCTGATCCGGTAAATGTTTGCATTCCATTGAACAGAGAAAGTTTCTTTCAGCTTACCGGTAGCTATGCCGGAGATCTCGTCAACGGCAACCAAATGACGCAGCTTATGGATGCCACTCATCGTGACAGGAAATTCCATTCCGCTGGCAAGCATCATATAAGGTATGGGATCTTTATACACTGAGGCCATCAGCGAAGCATCTGAATCTACCTCAGGAAAGACTTCGGTCCCGTAGAAATAAATATCATCGGGATCGAAGGATCGAAAGGACAGGATGTTGCCGTAGGTGTGAAAGCAAAGTCCGTTAAACCCGGTAAGCAGAAAATAAAGATCCTGCTTGCGGCCCTGGGTCCAAAAGGCCTCCACCCCCGGCGAAAACAGCAGAAACTCATCTTCAAAAAAAGCATCGCGAAGGATGAAAAAATTCTTTGCCTTACGGTCGGCAATCCAGGCAAAGCAATATCTCCAGGGATTGTCGGCCTGAAACTCCAGGAATTCGCATTCGGTTTTTTCCAGCGACCTGAGTTGAATGTTGTTCAGGTACTTATGGATCAGTCCGTCGGGGGTCAAGGTCTTTCCCATGATGTATTCGCCCATTGCCATCGGAAAGAATTCTTTGGGCATCTTCCGGATGATATGCAGGTATTTCTGTGTGTATGCGTTCATCTTCCGGTCCATCCCTTCTTTACGGGCGATGAAAGGCATCAGAAATTGGTCCAGTACCTTTTCGCTGATTTTTTTGTGACGCAGGCAGTGCTCTGCTATTTTTTCATAGTCGGTGGGCATAAGCTGATTGTTTATTTGCTAAACACGTGGTGAAGCGCATTAGGCCTGTAAAGTTACAATTACTCTTGATCAAATACCCCTGGTGGCTGGAAAGGCCGGCCTGGTTGACAGGATACAAGAAAATTCAATCTTGTCAACCTCCGCAAAAAAAAGCATACACCCCGGCTCACGATTCACGATTCACGATTCACGATTCCCGGTTCCCGAGTCATGCTCCATCATGATCTTTACCAGCTCTTTGAATCTGACTTTCGGAGCCCATCCGAGATCGCGTAGCGCTTTGGAAGGATCTCCCCTTAAAAACTCCACATCGGTGGGACGGTAATATTTGGGATCCATGGCTATTACTTTTTTGCTGCTGGCGGATAGCTTTGCGGTTTCATTAACCCCCTCCCTTTCCCAAATCAGCGTTTCGCCGAAATACGCGAATGCTTCTTCGATGAATTCCTTCACCGTATGTGTTTCGCCGGTGGCCAAAACATAATCATCGGGCCGGTCTGCCTGAAGCATCTTCCACATTCCTTCGGCATACTCCGGTGTATATCCCCAGTCCCTGGCTGCATGGATGTTTCCAAGGTATAACATATCCTGCTTCCCGGCCATGATGCGCGAAACTCCCAACGTGATTTTCCGTGTTACAAAGGTCTCCCCTCTCCTGGGCGATTCATGGTTGAACAATATCCCGTTACAGGCAAACAAATTATACGCCTCCCGGTAATTGACGGTAATCCAGTAAGCATAGAGCTTGGCAACGGCGTAAGGGCTGGTCGGGCGGAAGGGGGAGGTTTCGCTTAGCGTGTGACCCGTGATTCGTGATCCGTGATCCGATTTACGGTTAACGGTTTGCGATTCACGTGACAAAGCATTCCCGTACAACTCCGACGTGCTGGCCTGGTAGAACTTCGTCTTCACCCCTGTCTCGCGGATAGCGTCGAGGAAGCGCAGGGTGCCTATGGCATCAACTTCGGCGGTATATTCGGGAACCTCAAACGACACCTGCACATGGCTCTGGGCACCGAGGTTATAAATCTCATCGGGATGAATCTTTTCGACCAGGCGGTTCAGGTTGCTTGAATCGGTAAGATCGCCGTAGTGCAGGAACATCCTCTTGTCGCGGTACTCATTGTTGTTGAGATAAATATGGTCAATCCTCCCTGTATTAAAAGAACTGCTCCTCCTTAATATCCCATGAACAATGTACCCCTTTTCAAGCAATAGTTCAGCTAAATAACTTCCGTCCTGGCCGGTGACGCCTGAGATGAGTGCAATTTTTGACATGTTGAGAAATTTGAAGCTAAGATAGGAAATGGCTGGATATGATGGAGGGGCGGAGGACTATTATCGGGTGGATACATTGTTGCATTTTTTATGCAACAAGGGGCATTGTTGCATAATTTATGCAACACTTCCCGGCGGCAAAAAGCATTACCTGGCTATCCCGTAACCCAGTTACCCGGTCACGGCTTCACCTTTGTATAACTCCCCGCCCCGGTTCCGCCGGTCCAGGGATTGCTTGAGAGGGTGCTGATGCTGCCGTCGGGTTGCATGGTGATGCTGCCGTCATTGCTGTAGCCTACGCCATCTATGACTCCGCCGGTGGTGTGCCACCAGAGTTCGTTGCAGCTCCAACTCCCGGCCCCGGTTTTGACGATGCCGCTGAACTTGGGTGTTCCTATGCTGATCCAGCCCTGGTTGAGGGCGTCAAGCCAGCTGCCTCCCAATACCTGGGAAAAATCAAGGCTACTCCCGCTGTAATGCAATACAATGCTGCCGTTGGTCCAGTAGCCGTCAAGCCCCTGCTCATTGGTCGTTGTGAATGAATATTCCGTGCCGTAAGCGGTCCCGCTTGCGTTGGTGGCATAGGCTCTCATGTAATAGGTGGTATTGGGTGTAAGCCCTGATAAAGCGCTGGTGAACAAGCCAAGGCCGCTTCCGTCGAAGGTGGCGTTATCCAGAACACCGGGATTTCCGCCCGTATTCCAGCAGACTCCCCTGAAACTGACTGCCGCTCCTCCGTCGGAAATCACCATCCCGCCTGCGGTTGCAGAGGTCGAAGTGATGTTTGATGCTGCAATGGTCTGGACTACAGGTATTGAGGCTCCTGTGGTAATGCACGGGAAAGGATCCACCCTGTTTTTCGAACCGAGTATCCAGCCTTTGGGCACGTATTCAAAATGCAGATGCGCGCCGGTCGAGCCCCCGGCCCTCACATCCCCCGGCACCCCTCCCGAAAGCGCTATCACATCCCCCCTGTTCACATGGTCTCCAACCTTAAATTTGGTTGACGACAGATGTCCGTACAAAGTGGCTGATCCGTCGGCATGCCTGAGGATCATATACAGTCCGTATCCCATGGGCTTGAGGTCCCAGGTTTCTTTATAATTTATCTTGATCCACTCCACCGTACCGTCGGCCGCGGCATGCACATCCGAGCCGTTGTTGACCTTCATGTCGACTCCGGTATGGGGTTTCACCTCGTTTTGTATGGGGTGAAGGCGGTTCATGGTGAACGGACTGCTAATGCTGGTCGATGAACAGGTACCCACAGGACATAAAATGGTATGCCCTCCGCAAGGATCATCCATGGACTTCACCAGCGATGGAACCGTGTCTTGCACCGCGGCAGCCATCAGGATCGCACCCCAGTTCTTATCCGCAGTCCTCGTATTTGTAAAGATATAATACGGAAGGCTGGCACTCAGAACCCCCGTCGCTTCGTTAAAATCCGCTTCTATGGGCATGAATTCGTCCATGGTCTCATCGCCCCCGTCCTGGTAAACCATCGCGAACAGCGACATCTTCGAATTGGCGGGTAAGGAATTGAGAAAATTTTCGGGGATGACCCAGCTCGCGCTGATGTTTTCGCTCAGGATCTGGCTTGACCCAATGTTCAGTGTGATCTGGTAATTCAGGTAAGCGCTCACGTTGAACATGGGCGCAATATTTTTAAAATCTGTTTCTGCGGATGTATCCTGTACCACGTTTGCTTCAGGATTATTCGTCATCACGGTCCCCGGCCCGAAAGTCACCGTCACCGGCCCTGCAATTTTCGTGATCACCTGCTGGTTCCCCGCAACCTGGCTGTCACTGCTTTTCTTCTTGCAGGTCGTCAATAACACCATCCCCGCTGCTCCCAGCAGCAGTATGGCCAGAACGTTACGGTTTCTCATAAAGCTTTGATTTCAACCCACCCAAAGATAGTGAGAATCGGGGCGAAAGTCAAGTCGTGACGGATCGACGTGATGAAGATCGTGACGGTAAATCGTTATGAAGTCCGTGAGGAAGTGCGTAATGAAAATCGTAAAAAACTGCGGTTTTCCTTACGTTTTACCGTCACGTTTTACCGTCACGAACTACTCTCACGTTTTACCTTTACGTTTTACCGTCACGAACTACTCTCACGTTTTACCCTTACGTTTTACCGTCACGTACTACCCTCACGCTTTTCGGTTATCGTCGCCTTATTTATATCTTTGCAATGGGATCCATCGCACCTGCATATTCCTGGAAGAAAGTAATGACCGCAAAGGAAATCATTACTGAATTGAAAAAGAATGTACTTGAAAATATAAAGAAACAGGTTATTATTGCCGAAGGTAAATCTGAATAAAATGAAGCTACTCTCATTAACATTCAAACTGATCCCGGAAAAAGAAGGGGGATTTTCAGTACTTTGCCTTGACTGGAAATCCGTTAATACACAGGGTGATACGATTTATGAATGTAAAAAAAATGCAATTGAAGCAACCGAATTGATGTTAGAGGAATTAATGGAAGGAACCCTCAATAAAATGTCTTATCCAAAAATAAGAACGCATACCGCAAATCCCTATTATTTTCAACTTACATTCGATGTGGAAACTGCCCGACATGTCAAACCTTCCAGCATCTATAAAAAAGCCCGCTTCCAGCCCCTGAAAAAGTTCGCTGCTGTCCTTTAATAACCTGCGTAACGAATTATCGTCACGCTTTACCATCACGTTTTACCGTCACGTACTACCCTTACGTTTTACCTTCACGTTTTACCGTCACGCACTACCGTCACGCTTTATCCCTAGAACCCTATATTCATCCCTGCCAGTACCGAGCTGGTGTTTCCGAAGTAAAACGCGGGGATGTAACTCACGTCGCCTTCGACGTGGCGGTTCTGGTATTCGAGGAAAACATAGGTGTTGTTTATGATCTCGTAGCGCGACGAAATGCTGAACATCATGTCTTTAAAGTCGTATGCGGATAGCGTGCTGCCGGGGCCTGTGTGCTTCGCGTAAGTGTACGAGGCGTCGAAGTGGAGCCCGCGGATGGGCTTCCAGCTGATCGCCCCGTATAGTTCCATGGAGTTGCTGCCGAGGTAGCTGCCCAGGGGGTACTGGTTCGATTCGTACGATGTCGTGGCCAGGACCGAATAGTAGGCCTTGCTGTTGTTCCGCGTGAACTCACCGCTGAAGCTGAGGTTCCTCAGGGGCAGGTCGCTGAGCCCGAAGCCGAGCTTGTAGCTTATACCATCGAGGTTCGCCTGGTTCACGAAGATGTTGCCGTAAAGGTGTAGGTGTTTGATATTCCGCGAGCTGATGTTGAGGAACGTCTGGACTTCCTTGCCGTAGAAACCCGATTTGCCATCGCCTTCGGCATATCCGTAGTGAAAATAAAACAGGAAAGGGCTGATATAGGCAGGATTCATATAATCCGCACAATACACCACCGAATTGCCTATGCTGAGATCCAGTCCGCCGACAGGCTTGAACGTGAACATCGACAAGGCCATGTATTTGTTGAAATACGTGACGCGTTTTGCGCCGGTCGGAAGGGTGTAGGTTTTGGTCGTATCGGGGACTTCGCTCACCAGCCAGGCCTGCATCCAGGTGAATTCGAACCACTTAAGTGGCTGCATGTGGAAGCGCAGGTATGGGAAGGAGGGTGTGCGGCCGCTTTGGATGTTGCTGCCGTGATAGTTGTCGCCCCATTGTATGTGGTCCTTGACGAACATCAGGTCACCCCAGCGCCACTTCCAGGTAAGGCCCCCTCGCATCTCGCTGTAATCCCCCGCGCCCCCCGGGTATGGCTTCCAAACCGCGCCTTCCTCCTGGTTCAGCATCACGGGGTTGGTGAAAAGGTGGTCCTCGTGGTTGTCGCGGAGGTTGGCGTAAAACCCGAAATGCTTCCCGACGTAACCGTAGATCTCGGCCCCGTTCCAGCGATGGTATGCGTGGCCGTTTTTGTTATAGATGCCCGAGACCCCGAAGATTGGCTTGATGACGAAGGTGAAGATGCTGTCTTTGTATACAAATTCAAGTGGGTTGAACGGCAGGCGGAAGTCCTTCTTGTTCTTGAAGAAGCTGTTCTTTTTGATCCAGCTGAGGTCGGGCTTCAGCTCGAGGTTGAAATCGCGGAGGTAGAAATCGAGTTCTTTCTGCTGCCTTTTCGAAAGCTGCTCGCGTTTGCCGCCGGCCTCCTGCAGTTTCTGCGCAATCATCTCCCGCGGATACGGCTTGATGACACTGGTAATGCTGACCACTTTCGTATTCGCCAGCTCATCGATGAAGTCGTAGATGTTGGTGTTGGTGAGGTCCTGTGGCACGATCTGCGCCAGCCCCGTCAGAGGGAGAAGCAGGATGAGGAAAAGCAGGCGGAATAACTTCATGATGCGAAGATAAGAAATCATAGTCAACTGAGGTGCAGCGCAGCTATTCGCTTGTATACCAGGCGCTATAATTTAGAGGCTATATAAGGTTCGAGCAGGAGCGGTGAAATCGAAACCGTGAGGGCCTGGTCGAGGTGGTCGATTTTTATGAGGACCCTTTTCTTTCCGCCAACGGAGATAAGTTCGCCAATGAGTCCGGCGAGAGGTCCGGCATTGACCTGTACTATGGCTCCTTTATAAAGTCCGCCGTCAATGGCATCAACTTCCACATCGGCGCCGGTGATGACTTTTAAAATATCGATCTGCTTGTTGGGGATGGGCGCAGGTTTGCCCGAAAACCAGATGTAGCGCACAGCCCCCTGGGTGTTCAGCACTTCATAATATTCGTTTGGAAGCGGCCTCACAAAACAATAGGACCTGATGAGGGGTTCGTCGACGAGTTTTTTCCTGTCGCTCCATTGCCTGAGCACCCTGCGCAATGGCACGTAAGCCTCGATGTGCTTTTCGTTCAGCAGGTCGGCCAGCATTTTTTCATGCCTCGATTTCGTATAAACTGCGTACCAGGGGCGGTCGTCGGTCATGCTCGGGTTCAATTTCCGGGCAAAGATAATTATTTCGGGAGGAGCGCTACGGCATTACGCAGATTTCAGACGCTCCGATATCCAGACTTTGATGACGGACTGTCGAGGCACACCAAGCCTTTCCGCCTCACGGTCAAGCTCATGCACCATCCAGGAAGGGAAGTCAACGCTTATCCTTTTTTGCTTCAAACCCGATCGCTCGGCTTTTGAAAGATCAAGATATTCAGTAATATCTTCCCCTTTATCGAATTTCACATCCAGCGTCTCAGCGCTGATAGATTTCTTTTTCATTTTGGCGAGATCTTCTTACGGATATGATCCGTACGGTTTCATTTCTTATTGTAATTATACATAAAATGTACCGTTTTTGTGCTTTTTTGGTGTATTTTTTGCACTTTTTCATAATAGTCGTGACGAAGGTGGCTGGCTACGGTTTTATGTTTTTGGGGCCGGGAAGTGTTGCATAAATCATGCAACAAGGGGGGGGTGTTGCATGATTTATGCAACACTTCCCGGTGGAGAAAATGATAACGGGGGTGTTTCCTTTAGCGGGGACCTGGGGCCGGGCATAAATTCAAGGAGCCGGAAGGTAGGGAAGATATCCAAGGTATGAGCCCCGGCGCCGGTTGCAAAACACATTGGTATTAACCCCTGGTTCAACCCCGAGGGGCATGGAATTTACCGGGAGAGATTAAAAAAGCTATCTTCGTAGCATGCTGCACCGCCTGCTATACTGGATTGCGTCAAAGCCGGGGTTGTTCCTTTTCCTCAGGAGAGCGGGAAGGATGAATTTTTATACCGAGAAGAGGGCTATCCGCAAATATTTCAACGGGTTGCAGACGGGGGCGGGGGTGCTTCAGATCGCCTGCGGGAGCGGGTACTTTTCGAAATGCTTCAGGGAGCAGGAGTTCTGTGGTATAGATACCAGCGCGGCAAATATCAGTTATGCGAAAAAACATTTCAGGGGAAATTTCAAGGTCCATAAATCCATTGATCTTGATTTCGGGGATCAAAGCATGGATGCTGTCTTGCTGATCGGGGTATTTCATAATGTCGACGCTCCCACATCCGCATACCTTATTAAAGAGATCAAGAGGGTGATGAAACCGGATGGCAGGCTGCTGATCCTCGAGGATGTATTCCCGGTGAGCAGGTTCAGGCTGTTCAACGCGATTGCACAACGCTATGATCCTCCGGCGTTTATAAGAACCGCGGCGGAATACCAGGCGTTATTTGATCAGGGGGTAAAACTGATTTACGGGGGTAGGCTCTGCTCGGGTGCGGGTGGATATCACCTGTTCTATCAAGATATATAAAGCGCAGCGGCCCGGATTACCGGGCCGCTGCTGCATTTACTAACTTGAATCAGGTATAAAAAAGAACGCTATTCTTTGACGATTTTCTGGATTATCCTGATGCCTTCGGCAGATGTGATCCGCAGTGTATACAATCCTGAATTCATCAGGCTCATATCCAGGCTTACGGTGTTCGCACCTTTGGCCAGGACCAGGTTCTGGCTCAGCACTTTCTGGCCGGTGAAGCTGTAGATCTCGATGGAGGCGTTGGCAGAGCTAACCATCTTAATGTTCAGGTTCAGCGCATCTTTTGCGGGGTTGGGATAAGCCGTGAAGCTTTCCACAGCCGAAACTTCGCCGATTCCGAGAATGGTTTTGCCGTTATAGGTCATGTTGACGACGGGGATGGGGTTTGCAGCGCTCAGTATGACTTTCACAAGGTCGCTGGTGGTGTTGGCGAGCTCGGGTTTCAGGAAATACGTGCCATAGGCCATATTGCTGAAATCAAAGGTTCCGTTTGCACTTACCCTTCTGAACCCGATGGGGTTGCCCTGTTCATCGGTCAGTATCATTGCGATCTGGTCGGGGGTGGCTGTTTTGAGTCCCTGCATGTTCACATGTCCGTTGATGCCTCCGGGTCCGTTGGGTCCGTTGGTTGCATGGATCAGGCTGATATTGTATGGGTTCTGCGCATTACCGAGCGTGATTTTCGTGGCCTGTTCCCAAAACAGGGAATGCAGATAGAACGTGGGCAGATATCCGCCTACAGAATCAAACGGCAGGGCCCAGATCACAAACTGTCCGCTGGGGACGTAAGGGAACATATAAACTCCTGCGCTGTCGAGGGGCGACATTGCAAAGAAGGGCATGCCCCCGGCGACGGTGTCATCCGAAAAGATCATTGCGAGCCCGTGTTCCATGGGGAAGTTGCCTGCGAACACCTGTCCGTAAACCTGGTGCAGGTTCATGGTATCTCCTACAAAGATATGCTGCATGCTGGTGAAGGTGCACTGGTTGGTATCGAGGGTCACGGTGGTGAGGTGGACTTCGTAATTGCCGGCTGCTGCGTAATTATGCTGTACAAGCCTGCCGGTATCGGCTGTGCCGTCTCCGAAAGCCCAGCTATAGGATGCAGGTACGTTGCCCGCCATATGGCCTTCAAAATTCACATGCAGGAAGTTGTTCATATGGGTGAACCAGCTGTTGCAGGGGGGTGGCGGCGGCGGACCAATATGCACTTCGTGGCATTCGGTGCTGGTGCATTGGGTTGAGGTGGTGATAGTGAGGCAAACGTGGTAGTCGCCGTCAAGGGTAAAAACATGAGTGGGGTTCTGTATGGTAGAAATATTGGTAGTGCCTGATGCAGAATCTCCGAAATTCCAGAGCCACGCCACCGGTGCGGGAGTTGAAAGATCAAAGAAATGAACGGTCTTCATCATGGTGTTCGAATCGCAGGTCCAGGTGAACTGAGCATGGCATCCGCCGGTGGAGTCGCCTACCTGGATGGCATGGGTCCTCATATCGAAACAACCTGCTGAGCTGTCGCCCATCATCAGGGTAACATTATATACACCGGGTGCTGCGAAAAGGTGAATGGGGTCGAAGAGTGTGGAGGTGCTTCCGTCGCCGAAATCCCAATGCCAGGGCCCGTTAGCGCCAACCGAGGTGTTGACGAAATAAAGGTTCAGGGGATTTGGCGGAGGTGGCGCTGCAGTGGGATAGAAATCGGCATGGCAGGGGGGAGGTGGTGTGCCGTAGCAGATGGCGAAATTATGGGTGAAATTGAGGACCCCGGGATGAAAGTAAAAATTTTCCATATGCAGGATCTGCCTGCAGTCCCATACAGATACGGTGACGACGCCGCTAAGTGCGCCTCCGTTGAAAACAACGGTATCGGCATAATAGCCATTGGCATTGGTAAATACGGTATGGTGAAAAACGAACCCGCCCGTAGCCGAATCGATGTCGATATGGACGGGGTACAGGTTGAGGGCGTTTCCGTTGGCGCTGTCGGTGACATAGCCCGAAACGTGGAGCTGGTCGGCGGTGGCGGTCATCCCGGCTGCTGCTAACCACATCATCAGTAAGAGAATAAGTTTTTTCATTGGGGCAGATTTTGGTTGTTTGTTAATTGCTTTATTGAAGCTTCTGTAAATATAACCCGAATATTTCAAAAGGTTGCCTGGTCGCTCGCATTTTTGCATCGCGGCTGTCGCTTACACATCTCATCGCCGCTACGGTGGCTGTATTGAGCGAAGCACTTTACAAAAGCTGCATCAGGTGCGAGGAGCCTGAAATCGGCAAGAGGAGCCTTTCATCATATCGCTCCGCTGCACCGTAGCAGCGTTGTAAAGATGCAAGCGACAGCGGCGTGACTTGGGAGTGAATAGCAGCGTTGTAATTCGCAAGCGTAAAATGATTTTCGTAAGTGCGAACAGGAAAATTCTCACATACTGCATCTTGCATCCTGTATCAGAAATTGATCAGAACCGCAGCGCGAACGCCTATGCTCCAGGGCTTGGTAGTGATATCCGAAGACTCATACACCGAATTAAAATAATACCGCATCTCGGGCTCGAGCTCGATGCTGAAGCGCCGCGACAGCCTGAAAGCGGCATTGATCCCTCCTATCGCCTGCCAGTTCAGCTGGATGCGGTCGGGGGTCACATTATTAATTGAAACGATGCGGTCCTTGCCGGCCTCATAGGTAGAGGTCAGGTTCTGGGTATTCACCAGCAGCGACATCACCGCGCCGGCCCTTACTCCCAGCCTCAGCCAGCTGTTGTTCCAGAAATCATAGCCCAGCAACAGGGGCACCTGCAGATAAGTATAGCGTTTCTGCACATAAGAGTAAGTATATTCTTTGGCCGTGTCGTAAACACTGGTGCCTGTCATATAATAGGTGGGATTCAGCTTGCTGCCATCCTTGCTCCACGAAAACGTAATGGAATCGAGCGCCTTGTAGGCTCCGAGGTAGGGGTTCGACTGCACCAGCACCTCGTGCCAGCCGTTTGTAATGCTGAGCCCCACGCCGGTCCTCACCGAATAATTCCCGAAATGAAACGTGCCTTCTATCCCGGCATTGTTCACGTATTTATCGCCATTCAGGGTGTTGAACATCCACTCGGGGGTATAGTAAATACCTGTACTGATGTTCCAGTTTTTCTGCGGATGGCTTCTCGTTTTGGTTGCCGGCAGTTTTTCTTCGTTCACAGTCTTCGGCTTGACCAGCGGTTCTGCCGGTTTCACAACAGGTTCAGGCTTGGGCTCTGCAGCTGGTGGTGCCACTGCTGCAATTTCCGGAGTATTTATTTTTTCATCGGTTTTTGTAAGCTGTGCATTGGTTGTTTCATTTACTTTAATGACTGCGGATGGCTCCGCGGGTGGTGAAATTGCTGCGGTTTCATGCAAGCCGGCCGCCGGCTTCTCAGCCGCTGTTACGGATGCAGGATGCAGGATGCAGGATGCGGGTGCTGCATTAGAATTGTAAGCTTTCGTGGCTCCGTCACTCGTAACAGCTTGCGCTGAAGGCTTAAGGCCGGAAGTTGCTTTAACTCCGCCACTCCTAACCTGCGTGGCATCAGCCAAACGCACATTACTATTGTGGCTGAGGAGCAATGCGGCTCCAACTCCTATAAGTATCAGGACTGTTCCTGCGATGTACCACCAGCCTGCCCAAGGCCGTTTCCCCTCGTTCCCGGAAACCTCCCTGATGAACGCATCCTTTCGTTCATCCGAAGGCCTGACCCGGTAATCCGCCAACCCACGGCGGAAGAGGTCATCTATTGGATTCTGCTTTTGCATAATTAATTTCTTTTTGATATTCCAGGAGGCGTTTCCTTAAAAAATTTCTTGCTTTCGATAATTGTGATTTGGATGTATTTTCAGAGATGCCCAGCAGCTCACCGATTTCCTTATGCGAGTAGTCTTCCATGACGTACAGGTTAAAGACCGTGCGGTATCCGGCCGGAAGTTTGCAAACAAGTTCCATGAGCTGATCCCTGGTGAGATCCCATCCACCGTAATCATCAGCATCATCCGTGTCGCTCACGCTTTCCAAAACAGGTTCCAACGCGGTAAGCAGTGGATCCTTTTTATGGTCCCTGATGCAGTTCAGGGCCGTGTTCACCATGATCCTGCGCATCCAGCCTTCCAGGCTTCCGGTCTTCTTCTCAGTGTAAGTTTCAATACTGCGGATAATTTTCATAAAGCCATCGTGCAGCACATCTTCGGCGTCTTCGCGGTTTCCCGTATAGCGGAGGCATACTGCAAGCAGCCAGGGGGCATGTTTGTCGTACAATGCACCGATGGAATCCCTCGCGGGGTTCTTTGCTGAAGTATCCCTCCTCGAAAATATCATCCTGTAAATATAACCCTGAAATGCGAAAAGGTTGCCCGGGGCTCGCGATTTTACACAAGCTACCGTCGTTTGCATATTGCATCGCGGCTACGGTGGCTGTATTGAGCGAAGCGCATCACACAAGCTGCATCAGGTGCAAGGAGCCTGGAGTTGGGCAGCAGAGCATATCATGACATCGCTCCGCAACACCGTAGCAGCGTTGTGTTGCGCTTCGCGTAAAATGATTTTTGAAATCAGGAAACTGAAAATTCCCGGATCTTCAGAGAATAAGGATCTGCGATTCATGCTTCTGTTTTTGCTTGCGGATATTCAGCAAAAACATATCCTTGCAGTTGGCGCGATAAGTGAACACGAATTTGTTGCCGTTGATATCGGATTCGTGGATTACGTTTCCTTTCAGGTCGGTAATTGTGATATGTTTTATAATGTTTTCGGAAATCAGCTCCAGGGAATAATCCGTTGATTTGTCGAGGGTTATAACCGGGGTCTTGTCGAGGGAATCTATGTCTATCTTATTGATTTTGATCTTCTTTGCCGGCATCTTATCGGTATTTATTGCCATTTACAATGGCGTGCAAATATAATATAAAAAGGATAGAATAAAACAATCAGGCTTGTATAATTATTTGTCGCAACTGTCATTTCCACTACATAATTATCAGGGAATCACTACATCCGGTTAAAATAAACAACCTTACTTTTACATATTATTTGCATTCTGATAGGATTTCTCATGTTTCTGTTTAAACGCGCATACCTGTTTTTTGTCAGGATAATATTCGGGGAGCTCTCAGGTGCTTACTTTGATGCCAATACCCGCTTCAAAAAGAGATACCCTGATTATCACGGCAACATCAAGACCTGTTTCAGGGAGGAGATACTGTTTCATTTCGACAAGATGCTTGAAAGGTCCGCTAATTACCATGAAACACTTACCGAAGAGCATATCATGTTCTATTCGCTTCCCTTTTCGAGCAGCAAGGCAAAGGTCATTGAAAAAATGGGGAAGCCCGACTGTATGAAATTCGAGAAGCACAGCAACGGTCGCTGGCAGGTGCTGGGGTACAATGAAACTGAATTCGGCTTACCGCTGAGGACTTACTTTTTCTTTGTAAACGGAAAGCTGTTTTTCGGTGAATATATTTTTAATCCTGAAATCAAAAGTACTTCGGTGAAGCGTTTCGGTGAAGTGATCCAGAAGCAGAAAGTCGAAGAACAGTGTTCCGAATTTACCTCCGCCCTGATCAGGAGGTATGCCTCTCTTTACGATCCGGGGATCAAAACGGGGTATATCACCGACAAAGCCGGTTCGGTAATTTTTTATTTCAATTCCGGGGAATCGGTCACGGTGCGTTATATGTGCACTTTCGTTTCGGGACTGGAAGAAGCCCTGGGCCGCCTTCTGAAAGGTCTTAACCGCAAGAAAACCAAAGATAAAAGTTTTGATTCCCTCGCCGATCGACTGTGACGGCGTGACGGCGCTGCGCCTAATCGCCATATCGATCATTACGCAGCTCGCGACTTTACGCTTTAAAATTCCGCATTCTTCGGCGTTCTCGGAAATGGGATGACGTCGCGGATATTCGCCATGCCGGTGACAAACAGTATCAACCTTTCGAAACCCAGTCCGAATCCTGAATGCGGGGCGGTTCCGAACTTGCGGGTGTCGAGGTACCACCATACGTCTTTTTCGGGGATGTTCATCTCGTGGATGCGGCGGGTGAGGGCTTCGAGGCTTTCTTCACGCTGTGATCCTCCGATGATCTCGCCAATCTTCGGAAAGAGGACATCCATGCCGCGAACGGTTTTGCCGTCGTCGTTCTGCTTCATGTAAAAAGCTTTGATGTCCTTGGGATAATCGGTGAGGATCACGGGCTTGCCAAAATGCTTTTCTACAAGGTAGCGTTCGTGCTCGCTCTGAAGGTCAACTCCCCAGGATACGGGGAACTCCCATTTCTGACCCGACGCCATGAGTATTTCGACAGCCTTTGTATAAGTGAGCCTTTCAAACTTATTCGCAATGACCTGCTTCAGCCGTTCGATCAGTTCCTTGTCGTACATATTATTAAGAAACTCAAGGTCATCCATGCAATGATCAAGGGCGTACTGCATCAGGTATTTCAGGAAGTCTTCCGCCAGGTCCATATTATCGGTGATATCGTAAAAGGCCATTTCGGGTTCTATCATCCAGAACTCGGCCAGGTGGCGGGGTGTGTTTGAATTCTCGGCCCTGAACGTCGGTCCGAAAGTATACACCAATCCAAGAGCCATTGCCCCGAGCTCGCCTTCGAGCTGCCCCGAAACCGTTAAATTGGTTTCCTTACCGAAGAAATCCTGGGTAAAATCAACATGACCGTCCTCTTTCAAAGGCGGGTTTTTCGGGTCGAGTATCGTGACCCTGAACATGGCACCTGCGCCTTCGGCATCGCTGCCGGTGATGATGGGCGAATGCAGGTAGAAAAAGCCGTTGTCATTATAATATTTGTGGATGGCATAAGCCATTGCGTGACGTATGCGGAGCACGGCTCCGAAGGTGTTGGTGCGTGGACGCAGGTGGGCGATCTCGCGGAGAAACTCCAGGGAATGGCCTTTTTTCTGCAATGGATAGGTTTCGGGATCGGCGCTGCCGTAAACTTCGATCTCACGGCCCTGTATCTCGACGGTTTGTCCCTGTCCTTTGGACTCGACCAGTATCCCTTTCACTGCAATGCATGAGCCGGTAGTCACGGGTTTCAGGGCTTCCTCGGTGAACTGCTGCAAGTCGATCACAACCTGTATGCTGTGGATGATGCTTCCGTCGTTCAGTGCGATGAACTGCACGTTCTTGTTCCCGCGGCGGGTGCGAACCCAGCCTTTCACCAGCACTTCTTTTCCGTATTCAGTCGATTTCAGCAGGTCGCAGACCTTGTTCCTTCGCAGATGTTCCATTCCTTGAAAATTTTTGCAAAAGTAAGAAAAAAGTGGGATGCGGGATGCGGCAACGCAAAGCGTTGCTCAGGATGCAGGATCCCGGTTCACGATTCACGATTCACGATTCACGGTTCACGATTCACGATTCACGGTTCACGGTTCACGATTCACGGTTCACGATTTTGTCATTGCTTCAACTATGCTTCCTGTCATTCCGGGACTGATTTTGTGTTTGGAACTCCTGTTTCCCTGTTTTCTGTGGATGATTATTTTAGATTTGCAGGCGCGTTTCAATATTACCTTGAGTTTTGAAAATTTTCAGATCCGCTGCTGAGACGGGATCTGATCAAAACCCGGGATCAAAACATCAAAAGTATGTATTCTCATCAATGCACTATCCTTATCGTCGACGATGATGCTGGCAACCGTCTGTATCTGAAGTTCATCTTAAAGAACGTCACTGCTAACCTTCCTGAAGCCGTGAACGGGTACGAAGCGCTCAAACTCATTGAAAGCGGTTTCCCTCTCGATCTTGTACTGATGGATATCAACATGCCTGTGATGTCGGGCTTAAAGGCCCTGGAGGCGATCAGAAAGATCAAACCCAACCTCCCCATAATCGCTGTTACAGCACATGTTGCCACCTATGGCAAACAAAGCCTTTTTGATTATGGCTTCAACGAAGTCATTGGCAAACCCTTCCTGAGCGAAGATATCCTTGAAATGGTGAAGCATTTCATCTAACCGTGACTCGTGAACCGTGAACCGTGAACCGTGAACCGGATTACGAGTCACGAGTCACGAAATAGTTCTGTTAAATTATTAGCAGGATTCAGAATATTTTTTACCTTTGGTGTGACGAAACAAAATCAAACCCTTCACCTATGAAGATTCCTAAATCTATTTATAACTGGCTGAGTATCACCGGCTTCATCCTTGTAGTCAACAGCCTCCTGCTAATGATCATCGTCCTGATCTTCTCTTTCCTTTCACGGGACACCAATACTTACCTCGGAGTATATCTTTATATAGTGCTGCCTGCATTCCTGGTCCTGGGCCTAATCATGATCCCGATAGGGATTCTGATTTCCTTCAGGAAGAAGTATGAGGAAATCGACCCGACCCTGCGCTGGCCCATCCTGAATATGAACATCAGGAAACAACGCAACAGCGTTATCAGGATATCCATCATCACTTTTGTTATACTGATGATTTCCGCGGTCGGAAGTTACCAGGCTTTTCATTATACCGAATCCGTTGAATTCTGCGGACAACTTTGCCACAAGGTGATGAACCCTGAATTCACGACTTACAATCATTCGCCCCATGCCAGGGTAACCTGCGTGGAATGCCACGTCGGACAAGGTGCCAGCTGGTATGTGAAGTCAAAGCTTTCGGGGCTTTACCAGGTTTATTCGGTACTCTTCAACAAATATCCCAGGCCCATCCCTACTCCTATCGCAAGCCTTCGTCCTGCAAGAGAAACCTGCGAACGCTGCCACTGGCCCCAGAAATTTTATTCACGTACCCTGCGTATACAACAGGGCTACCTTGCGAACAAAGCAAGTACCGAATGGAACATCTCTATGGTGATGAAGATAGGCCCCCAGCACAGCGCTCTCGGGCTTACCGAAGGTATCCACTGGCATATCAACCAGAATTTCAAGATCGAATACATTGCAAGCACCAAAGACCGCGAATCCATTCCATGGGTACGTTACACCAACCTGAAAACCGGCGAGGTAAGGGTTTTCCAGGATGAGGATAACAAGCTCGACAAAAAAGCAATGGACACCCTGCCTGTCCGTACGATGGACTGCATGGACTGCCACAACCGTCCTTCACACCTCTATCGCTCGGCCCCCGTTTATGTTGACAATGCAATGGTTGCAGGCGACATCCCCAAGGACATCCCTTACATAAAAAAGGCTGCAATGGAAGCTCTCAAGAATTCTTTCTCCAATGAGGATACCGCGATGATGACCATCAAGTCGACCATCCTTGGTTTCTATTCCGACACCCTGAAGGATGTTCTCACAAGCCGCCGCAAGGATATAGACAAAGCCATCGCTGCCATCCAGGAGGCATACAATAATAATACCTTCCCGGGCATGAAGGTTGAGGCCTCCTCATACCTGAACCACATCGGCCACCTTGAAAGCAACGGTTGTTTCCGCTGCCATTCCGACAAACATAAATCGACCGACGGCAAAGTCATCTCGAAGGACTGCGACCTTTGTCACTCCATCGTTGCCCAGGGCCCGACCGGAAATATTGCATACTCAGCTTTCGACAAATCCCTGGGTTTCCAGCACCCGGTGGATGTGAAGGATAACTGGAAAACCTACTTCTGTACCGAATGCCATAAGAAACTCTTCGAGTAACCTTAACCCGTGACTCGTGAACCGTGATCCGAGTCACGATTCACGGATCACGGATCACGAATTTCGTACCTTTGCCGCAACTCAGCGTGCAATGACGCCTCCATTACATATCGCCCCGCTTAAATCCTGGCTGCCCTTTGACAGCCGGCCACTGGTGGTTTCGGGCCCGTGCAGCGCCGAAAGCGAGAAACAGGTGAGGGCGACTGCCGCTGAACTTGTGAAGATTCCGGAAGTCAAGGTGTTTCGCGCCGGCATCTGGAAACCCCGCACAAGGCCTTCTTCATTTGAAGGCGTCGGCAAGAAAGGCCTGAAGTGGCTGCAGAAAGTCAAACAGGATACCGGTTTATTGCTTACTGTGGAAGTCGCTTCACCGGGGCATGTGAGGGAAGCGCTTGAGCATGATATTGATATACTCTGGATTGGCGCGCGTACTGTTGTCAATCCTTTCTCGATACAGGAGATAGGCGAGGCATTGCAGGGTCACGACATACCGCTGATGATCAAGAATCCCCTGAACCCGGATCTTCAGACCTGGACCGGCGCCATCGAACGGTTTAACCAGATGGGCCTGCACAAACTCGTTGCGGTTCACCGCGGTTTTTCTTTCTTCACCCGCAGCCCTTACCGAAATGCCCCTATGTGGGAGATCCCCATCGAGCTCATGTGCATGTACCCGAAGATGCCCATGCTTAACGACCCCAGCCACATCTGCGGAAAACGCGAACTCCTCCTCCCCACCGCCCAGAAAGCCATGGACCTGGAGATGACAGGGCTGATGATTGAAACCCATTACCGCCCCGAAGACGCCCTCACCGACAAACGCCAGCAGATCACTCCCGAACGTCTCGGCAAGCTCCTGAAATCCCTGGTCATCCGCAAGGAAACAGGCTCAATTGCATTTAAAACCAAACTCGAAGGACTCAGGAGCGAAATCGACAAACTTGACGAAGAACTGATTGATATTTTAGCAAGGCGGATGAGTGTGGTCGAAGAAATCGGGCGTTATAAGAAAGAAAACCGCATCACCATTCTCCAGCTCAAACGCTGGAACAAGATCATCCGCGACCGTATCGAACACGGCATCCGACTCGGCCTCAACCGCGAGTTCGTGATCCGCCTCCTCGAAGCCATCCACGACGAAACCATACAGAAGCAGGTGGAAGTGATGAATAAGAAGGCGTGATGGACGTGACGAACGTGACGAACGGAATAAACCTAATGGATGTAACGAGCGAAGCGCTGTCACGTAGCGAGCAACGCGAGCGACATTATGCAGCTCACCAAAGGTTTCACCGATAACTCTTTTCGCAGGATTTTTTGTTGCATTTTTCGTGCAAAAGACCCCTTTGTTGCATTATTTATGCAACACTTCCCGCTTCCAAAAGTGAATACCCGCCGGGGGAGGTGTGCAGGGTTTCAGGGTTGATTTCAAGACCCTGAATTTTAATTCTCTGATATTCAGCAGTGAAGAAAATTTTTCTAATGATGATGCAATTATTTTTAATCCCCGACTGTCTATAATAATACGCTCCCTCATCCGCAGTCAATAAACCGTTATTAACCAAGGAGCTGGGATTTAAAGAAATTCATCAACTTAAAACAATATGGATGCATATATTCTTTCAGCAGAGATGGTACATATGGATACCCGTCGTCCCGATAACGATGAAATCAAGCGTTTTATAAATTTCATCGAAGGTATTATCCCCGGGAAACTCAACCTTCTTTACTCCATACATATGTTCAACCTTCACAAGATTTTTCAGTATGCACTGGCAGATCTTAAAGCGGGGTTCTCCTTGATCTTTCAACTCGAAGAAGCCCTGCTTTTAAAGGAAAAACCGTTTGAAATGCGTTATGTCATTACCTATGGTGAAATCGAGGTGCCGAAGCGAAAACATATGTTTTTCGGTATAGTGGGCAGTGGAATTGCGAGGGCTGAAGTGAAAATGGGTATTCTCGGTTCCCGTAGCGGAGAACGCTTTTATATGGATCTCAGGGACAGGGAGGAATCTTCATTTCTGACCAAACTCTTCGGGCTTTACCAGGGTCTTTATGATTCATGGAAGCCGAAGGACTGTAAACTGGCAGCACAACTGATCTCCCTCTGGGATTACAATTTTATTGCAAAAGAACTGGGGAAGAGCAGATCTCTTATCTGGAGACGCAGAAAGTCACTGAAAATCAAAGAGTATAATAATATTAAAGACCTCATCCTTAAAACCCCGGACCTGATCATCAAAAAGAAGTTTTCAAAGTCTAATGAGCAACCACCAGCTTTTTAACAGCGGTTGTTCCAAAGCCCCCGCTGATTCGGTATAGGTAAACTCCTGCGGGAAGGTCTGCAACATTGAATTTTATACTGCCTGCGGATGAGGTCAGGGGGATCTCTTTCATGAGGACTCCTCTCATATCGAGGAGCTGGAAACTACCGTTACCGTGAGAGTTGTGTGGAAGTTGATAATTTACTGCAACCTTACCAACAGCAGGATTGGGTATGGGACCGGAGATGAAACCAAGGAGGTTCCCGCCGGGGTCTATGCTGTTATAGGTCATGTCGACAACCGACACCCTGAAATCATCGAGGTACATGCCGTCGCCGGTGATGAGGTCGTAATCGGAGATCAGGGCGAATTTCAGCAAAAGGCTGGTCCCGGCTGCATTTTCAAGCACGATCCTGTCCTGCGACCAATCCCGGCTGCCGTCGTAAATCGGATTAGGAAAGTTCTGGCTTGTGGAACCGTTATTGGTGTACCTTGTCGCCTGTTTGACCCAGCTTCCACCGCTGTTCTGAGAGGTTGAAACCTGGCAGTAGTCCATGCTCTTTTCTATGCTGTAACGTACCCAGTATTCTACCACCGCAACGGGCGAAGACCCTATGGAAAGATTATTTCTCAGGGTGACTATACTGTTGGCATTATTGGGATAAGATCCGTTGGGTGAATCGGTGAGTGAATTGGGGGCCGAATGCGAGGCTTTATTGGAGATATTCCATTTGGTGGAGGTCCAGTTTGCCATGGTATTGCAGCTGTCGCTCATCAGGACCATCGGCCATCCGTAATATTTTGTAACGGTATCCCTGAGGATAGTTTTGCCATTATCGATCTGCCAGATAAAACGGTACTTCTGACCAATCTGAATATCGTGAACCAGTGAATACTGTATTGAATCAGTATAAGGTATATGTTTCGCCGGGTAATGAATGACCTTGCCTGAACCCACGCTGTTGAAGAGCAGTGAATCAAGCGGTTTAACAGAAACAGTATAATCGGTGCTGTCGGTCAGCCCCAGTCTCGTAAACTGGAAAGGAAAATATGCATCGCGTTCCGGGTTGATCACAGGGCCCATATCCATGACTTCGGCATAGGGCAGGGTAAGCCTTGCAGCCTGAAGGTTGGCATACATGTTTTCTTCGGCCAGGGGGATAATGCGGCTGGGGGCCGGCCAGAAACCGTCGGTGTTATTACCTGTTTCGGTTGTAAAAACAGTTATCCTCGGTTTCAGGATACTGTCGCCATAGGCCCAGTCCATGGCATCGCCGTTGGTATTGTATAATATACGTCCCGGGGGTCCGGTGAGGTAGCCGTTTTTTGCAGTCATGCGGTCGGTGAAAGCATATTCGGTAAGGCTGTCGGGGGTCATTGCGGTTTTATAACACCATGGGTAAATGGTGATATCGGCATAGGTGTGAAAATCATACACCATTTTGAATTTTTTCGCCACGCAGAAATCCCTGAAATCCTGTGTTTCGGCTTCAGAAAAAGGCGATGCACCCCGGTAGGTTTCATCGCCGGCATAGCCCGAGGAGCCGCTATTATCATAGGCCCACATGTAGCCGAAATTCCTGTTCAGGTCAACGCCGAAATTTCCTCCCCCGTTATCCCTGCGGTTCTTGCGCCACATCCCGCCCCCGCCGGGATCGGTCTGATAATTCCACGCATAGCCATCCGGATTCATATCAGGAATAAAATACAATTCGAGATTATCGACGAGGTATTTCACATCGGGGCTGGTATTGTAATTCTCGAGCAGGTACCACATGAAGAACATCAGCTGCTGCATCCCCATCGGCTCGCGGGCGTGGATGAGCGAATTGTACATGATCTTTGGTTTGTTTGTTGCCTGATCGGGGGTGTTCGAGATCCTTACGAAATAGATATTTTGGAAGTCTATCGTTTGCTGGCTTCCCACAACTGCTTTCTGGCTGATCAGGGTCGGGTAAAACAGCCTCATGCTGTCGAGCTCGTTGAGCACCTGCTGGGGGGTGTAGTATCCGCCCATGGAACCCAGTTCGAAATGCGCAGGTACGGGATATGCGTTTGTTGTTATGCTTTTTGTACGGATCTGCCGGTTGATCTCTTTCACTTCTTCGGATGCGGCTTTATTGCGTTCGGATATGTATTTTGAATAATCTGCATGGATTATGTCGATGACAAAGCCTGCGTTCCTGACCTTTGAAACTTCGGTGGTGCTGAGGATGGTTTGCCAGGTACCGTTGCCGTAGGTCCCGTTGTCAACCGCGATGCCCATGGATGCTATAGTTTTAAGACTTTCCGGGGCGGCGTGTATTTTCACTTCCTGGAAGGTCTGGGCGTGGATGAGGGCAGGAAGGATAAGGAGGAGGAGGAGGGCGAGGAGGTGTTTCATGGTGAACGGTGAACGGTGAATGGTTATTAGGTTACTGGGTGAAATTTGTTTGCAAAGATCGGAAATATTGCTACATGTGGAGCGATGCATTTTGCACAAGCGGCATCAGGTGGTAACACCTTAGCCTCGGTGCAAAGATGCGGGCGACATCCGCAGTCAAAAAAAAAATCAGCGTCAACCCTATCACTTTTCAACACTCGGCGGATTAAGGAGAAAATAGAGTACTTTTGTTTCACTTAAAAATTTACAATTATGGCAGCTGGAATCAACAAAGTGATTTTGGTAGGAAATCTCGGGAGGGATCCTGAGGTTACAAGGTTTGACAACGGGGTAAAGAAAGCAAGTTTCTCCCTTGCAACCACCGAACAATACAAGGGCAAGGACGGTGAAAAAGCGTCACATACCGAATGGCATAATATCGTTCTGTGGAGAGGGCTGGCTGAAGTTGCCGAGAACTACCTGAAAAAAGGGAATACCGTATATGTCGAGGGGCGTATCCGCAAACGTGAATACGAAGACAAGGACGGTGTAAAGAAATTCATTTACGAGATCATGGGCGACGTGCTTCAGATGCTCGGAGGCGGAGGCGGAAGGCGTGAAGAAGGCGCACCTCCTGCATCGGTCGACAAAGAAGAATCGTTCTCACCGCCTACACCGGAGGATGATTTACCGTTTTAAAAGCGAAAGGCGAAATGGCGAAAGGCGAAATTATTTCGCTTTTCGCTTTTCCTCGTTTTATTTCGCTTTTCACTTTTCGCTTTTCGCTTAATGAAACACTTAATCCTGATCTTGCTTCTAGTCTCGGCGCTCTGCGCCTGCAACTCCGACTTCACGCCGAAGCCAAGGGGGTATTACAGGATTGACCTGCCTGAAAAAAATTACAGGAAGTTCGACACCAACTTTCCATATACTTTCGAATACCCGGTTTATGCGAAGATAGTTCCGGACACTTCCCGTATGACCGAGCCTTACTGGATCAACATAGTGTATGTGCCATTCCATGCGCAGCTTCACTTCAGTTACAAGGTGATCAACGACAGCGAACATCTTAAACAATACCTTGAGGATTCACGGACCCTGGTGAATAAGCACATCCCTAAAGCCAATGCAATACAGCAGAGGGAGTTCATTGATACTGCCAACAGGGTGTACGGGCTGGTGTTCGATATCAAAGGCTCTGATGCTGCTTCCACTTTCCAGTTCTATCTTACCGACAGCGTTGCGAAGTTCGTCCGCGGGGCGCTGTATTTCAACCTTGTCCCGAATAATGATTCCCTTCAACCCGTTATCGGCTTCCTGAAAGAAGACATCGAGCATATGATCGCTACTTTCCGCTGGAAGGATATAAAACCTAAACCGTGAACCGTGCTTGTGACTCGTGAATCGGGTTCGCGGATCACCGATCACGAGTCGCGGATCACCGATCACGTAAACAGCGGCATGATGAGCAGCATCAGCGAAAGAACGATGAGGATGAGTACCGCGCTCCAGCCGATAACATTGTTCCACACCTTGTTCACATGCTCGCCCATGATTTTCTTGTTGTTGACCAGCAGCATCATACAAACCAGCACCACCGGGAGGAAGATGCCGTTGAGCACCTGCGACCAGATGGAAATGCCGATGAGCGGGGCATTGGGCATGAGGATGATGAACACTGCGATTGTGATGATCATGGTGTAGAGGAAATAAAACTCGGGGGCTTCTTTCCATTTCTTGTCTATGCCTGCTTCAAAACCGAAAGCTTCGCAGATGTAGAATGAAGTCGCGATTGGAAGAATGGTGGCCGAAAAGATGGAGGCCACATACAATCCGAAGGCAAACAGTATATGCGACAGGGTGCCGGCCAGTGGTTCAAGGGCCATTGCGGCGTCTTTGGCTTCGTTGATGACGATGCCTTTCACATGCAGTGTGGATGCACAAGCCACGATGATAAAGAAGGCTACGACAACGGTGACGATGCAACCGATCACGATATCCAGCAAAGTATAACCGTAATCCTTCATCTTAAGTCCTTTTTCAATGACTGAGGACTGCATGTAGAACTGCATCCAAGGCGCTATGGTCGTACCTATGATACCGATTACCATTGCTACTGATTTGGGGTCCATATCCATGGACGGGTGGGTTACCGCCTGCCCGATTTCGCCCCACTGTGGCTTGCCCAGCAATGCCGACACCACATACACCAGGAGGGATGCGCTGAAGATGAGGAATATCCTCTCGGCAATGGAATAACTGCCTTTCACAACCAGGAACCAGACCATGACCGCCGAGAGCGGCACGGCTATATATTTCGATATCCCGAAGATCTCCATGGAACCTGCAACACCTGCAAATTCAGTGGTTGTATTCCCGATATCCGCAATCAGCAGTCCGGCGAAAATAAAAAAAGTGATCTTCACCCCGGCGCTTTCACGGATGAGGTCGGCGAGGCCTTTGCCGGTGACTATCCCCATGCGGGCGTTCATTTCCTGTATCACGACCAATACGATGAAGGCGGGTATCAGGGTCCAGATGAGTTTGTAGCCATAGAGTGCGCCGGCTACCGAATAGGTGGTGATGCCGCCGGCGTCGTTATCGACACTTCCGGTGATTATCCCTGGCCCGAGTATGGCGAAGAAAAGCGCAACCCTTTTCCACCCTGAGCGACGAATATTGAATCTTGCCATAGTGCTCCGGGTTTACTTGGTTTTACGTTTGTCGAGCAGGTCTTCCACAATGTCTTCGATCACCACCACTCCCTCGAGTTCCTGGGAACGGTTGATCACCGGTATGGCAAGCAGGTTGTATTTCGAGACTTTTTCGGCCAGAAGGTCTATGTCGTCATCATCAAACACTGTGATAGGATTGCGTTTCATGACCTGTCCGAGGGTCAGCAAGGGATCGGAGATCACCAGTTCGCCAAGGGAGATTGCCGAAATGAGTTTATCCTTTTTATCGACCACGAAGATTGAATATATATATGAAGGCTCGGGCTTTTCCTTGCGCAGGGCTCTGAACGTCTCTTCTACCGTGAGATCCGCGCTGAAGGTCATATAATCGGTGGTCATGATGGAACCTACAACCTTGTCGGGATACTCGAGAAGCTCGCGGACTTCCTTCGAGCTCTCATCCTCCATTTCATTAAGGAGTTCTTCGGCTTTCTTAAGCCCCAGCTCGTCGATGATATCCGCAACCTCATCGGCAGGCATCTTTTCAAGAACATCAGCGGCTTTATGAACAGGAAGGCTTTCGACAATATGCGCCTGGACTTCCGGTTCCAGTTCCTCGAGAACATCGGCGGCTTTCTCGTCGTCCAAAGTAGAGAACACATACGTACGCGAAGCCTTGTCGAGGTCCTCGATGATATCTGCAAGGTCGGAAGGATGCAGGGTGTTCAGTTTTGACGAGGCTTTGGACAGCTTGATGCTGGACTTCGAAAAATCCACCGCTTCAATATCGTCCCACAATATCATTTTCGAAGGCAGGTCCATGCCCATGCTTTCCATGAAACGCGAGATGGAATTCAGCACTCCGAGCCTTCTTAATAAGCCTTCAACACCTACATCCACAGCCAGTGCATAGGTCCCCGAAGGGACCATCACCATGCGGATGTCATTCACGCGGACCAGCTTGCGGCCTTCGAGGTCGACGATCTGTTTGTCGAGAATATTTTCCTTGAGCCAGATGCAGTTCTGCAGGCCTTCGATGCTGTTTTCCTTTAATTCTCTGGATATAAGCTGGAGTTTTCCCTTGTATTTCCTGATTTCGAAATCCTGGAATTCGAAAGTCTTGATTTCATTACCTTGTTTTACGCTGATGGCGATAACGCGGGGTCTCTGGGGCTCCTCGTTTTCGGTGGTCCATGCACGTACGTCGATGAGGAAATCCCGGATCTTTCCCAGGGGTTCACCTGAGGGATCAAAGAAACTTCTGCCTGCAAACTGGCTGAAATAGAATGTGGTTTGTGAAGTCATTAGTGCATCCTCCAAACGTTAGCATACTCCGGAAGATGCACCTGCCGCGGGGCAGATGGGCTTTCGGACTATGGGATGATTACTGAATTATTTCTCGCCGGATAAGGGTCCATTATATTTAAATGTGTGTGTGCTGCAAAGGTAAAAACTTTCGCCGGGAAAAGCCAAATAAATGTTTTCGCAAGAGAACTTTGAATGGTGAATTATAAGCTTCACCTGTTCCGCTGATATTACAATGATTTGATTTGGAAATTTGAACAGTGGTTTCACATGCGAACGCCTTAGGAAAGTTGCGTTAAGAAAACTGAGATCTGAGCCGTAAAAATTCCCATTTTTTAAAGACCTGCGCAGCAGGGCTGTCTGGAAATTTTAGGCGAAGAACGAAAGTTTTCAGCAACTTTACGCCAGCGGAGCTGTGAAATCACTGTTCAAGTTGAAGGGTGCAGTGGACAGGCGCAGCAAAATCACAAAATAATTCTTACATTTACATCCACATCCGGGAGTATGAGAAAATTTATATCCGGTATATTCCTGCCAGCGCTGCTGTTACTGTCGCAAACATTAGTCTGCGGCAACATCCACAGCCTGAAAAAGGATTATTCATTGCGTGTATGGACTTCCGACAACGGCCTGCCCGTGAACAGCATACGTGCGATAGCCCAGACCTCCGACGGATTCATCTGGCTGGGCACCGAAGAAGGCCTTGTGCGTTTCGACGGCATCAGCTTCTTTACTTTCGATCCCTCGAACAACCCGAATTTCGCTGATAAGGACGTGCAGAGCCTGTATATCTTCAGTGACTCATCGATGGTCGCGGGCTTTTACCACGGCGACCTGGTTAGTTATAAGAAACTTCAGTTCATCCGCCTGTTCAACCGTGAACTGAACTGGATCAAAAGCATACAATGCCTTTCGGAAGACCCCGGCAAGGGCTTGTGGTTCGGCACTTACGGACTGGGTCTCGGGCACCTGGGCTATGACGGAAAGATGACTTTCACGACCGATAAAAACGGGCTTCCGAACGACTTTGTACAGGCCATCTTAAAAGACAAGGACAGTTCTTTATGGATAGGCACCCGCTTCGGCCTCTGCCACCTGAAAAACGGGGTCTTAAAAGTATATTCAACCCGCGACGGGCTGTCGTATAACGATATCCGATCCCTTTGTTTCGACAGGGAGGGCAGGCTCTGGATTGGCACGAACGGAGGGGGGATCAGCATTTTCAGCGAGGGGAAGTTCAGCCGGTTTTCGGCATTCGGCAAGGCATTCAGCCAGAACATCCTCAGCCTGTTCAGGGAATCGGGCGGAGGGATCTGGATAGGAACGAACAGCGGGCTGTACCTCGTTAAAGAAGGCAGGGTCAGCGGTATCACTTCATCCGAAGGGCTTTCGGGAAACATCATCAGCAGCATTTACGAGGACAGGGAGCATACCATCTGGGCGGGCACCGAAGGAACCGGTCTTAACGCCCTGCGGCCGAGGGTCATCAGTATGTTTACTGAGGATGAAGGACTGAGTGACCATTCGACTGGTCCCGTGATCAAGGGCCCCGGCGGGTCGGTTTATGTGGGAACAGGCAAAGGTGCTGTAAACGCGATCTCATCCGCAGGCATTCAAAGATTTGAAAAAATAGGCCTCCCGCCTCTCCCTGTAAATACCCTGGCTTTCGACAGCTCGGGGATGCTCTGGATAGGGACCGACGGAGCGGGGATCTTCGGCTATGGCAAGGATAAAACTGTTCATCTTACGACTGCGGATGGCCTTGCAGCGGATGTCATACTTGCTTTATACTCGGACCACAGCGGCAAACTCTGGGCCGGGACTGCGAACGCGGGGGTCAATATTATGAACAGGGGCAGGATTGAATGGTTCGGAACAAGCAGGGGGATGTCGAATGACCAGGTGCTTTGCTTTCTTGAAGATTCCAAAGGCAGGATGCTGGTCGGTACAAACGGAGGGGGTATCAACATTTTTGAAAAGGGGAAAATTCGCTGGCTGACCAGCGAAACCGGGCTGCCCGATAACGTGATCAATTCCATGTACGAAGATCATGATGGCCTCATCTGGGTTGGCTGTTCGCACGGGGGGCTTGTGATGCTTGAGAATGATTCGGCTTCGATCTTCAATACCGACGACGGCTTGTATTCCGATGGCATACAACAGATCTGCGAGGATAATCGCGGCAGGCTCTGGATGAGTTCCAATAAGGGGATATTCTCGCTTTCGCGGAATGAGTTGATTGCGTACCATGATAATAAAGGTGATTTTCTAAGGCCGATGGTTTTCGGCAAACCCGAGGGCATGCTTACAGCCGAATGCAGTTCGCGTGTATTCCCTGCCGGATGCATCACTGCAAATAACCGTCTCTGGATCCCCACTCCCAGGGGACTGGCGATGCTCGACTTGGATCATGCTGCGCCGTATTCGGTAAGCTTAGCCCTTCTCCTGACCAAGGTCCTCATCAACAACCAGGAAGTTAACCCGCTTGCGCCCCAGGTTCTGAGCCCCGGCACGGTCGACATTGAATTTGATTACACCTCTCCTACCTTTTTAAACCCCGAAAAGACCCAGTACAAGTATATGCTTACAGGGTTTGACCATTTCTGGGTCAATGCCGGTAACCGGCGCCAGGCTTATTATACGCATCTCCCGCCGGGATCTTATGTGTTCAAGGTGATGGCCCAGGGACATAATGGCCAGTGGACCAGGGAGAAAAATCTTTTCGTGTTCAGGATACGGCCTTTCTTTTACAAGACCTCCTGGTTCATACTTCCTGTGGTCGCTGTTATGATACTGATCTTCTGGCTTTTTATAAGTTTCAGGATAAGGAAATCAAGGGAAAACATGCTCACTCACCTGGTGAATGACCGAACCAAAGACCTTGAAGAGGAAGTTGAAAGGCGCAAGGAGGCCCAGGAAGAATCGAATATTGCGAGGATCAGGATAGAGGAATCAGACCGGCTGAAGTCTTCGCTTATCTCATTTATCAACCAGAAGTTCCGTTCTCCGGTCAACAGCATCATGGGGTTCAGCGAACTGATGATGGAGAAGGATCAAAGCGCTACGAAAGAAGAAATGCCAAGGTACATCCACGAATCCGGTGAAGAAATGATTAAAGTCCTGGATTCGGTGATGCTTGTGGCAAGGATTGAACAGGGTGAGGGAAGCCAGGAAAAGATCATGGATGTGCTGCCTCTGGTTGAACGGTCGCTTCATTCCGAACCTTTAGCCGGGCCGGGTGAAGAAACGCCCGCCGGTAAGAGTACGCCCAGAACCCCGCGTTCAGGAACGGGCCGTCACAGTATTTTGCTGGTTGAAGATAACCGTATCAATGCCGAGCTGGTGAAAACCTATCTAAGCGGCAGGTATGACCTGGATATCGCTCCTGATGCCGCAACGGCTATCAGGATGGCGGCTGATAGTTTATATGATGCCATTCTGATGGATATCAACCTCGGCCCCGGGATGGATGGTATAGAAGCCACCCAGGAGATCAGGAAACTCGAAGGCTATGCCGGTATTCCGGTCATTGCCGTCACAGGGTTTACAATGGCCGGCATGAAAGAGAAGATCATGAACGGCGGCGCTTCGTATTTCCTCGCAAAACCTTTCGGCAGGAATATGCTCGTTGACCTGCTTGTTACAGCTCTGCCCGGGGAAAGTCAGAATGAAGATCGTGACGAAAAACGTAACGAAAATCGTGACGAAGAACGTAAGGAAAATCGTGAGGAAAAGTAGCGATATGCCGATATTCAGCATCCTCGTCCCGACCTACAATCATGAGAAATTTATCGGCGACTGCATACAGTCGGTGCTCAGCCAAACATTCTCCGACTGGGAGATGATCATCCTCGACGACGGAAGTACCGATAATACAGGTTCAATCGCAAAAGCCCGGGCAGAATCCGACCCCAGGATCATTTATGTACAACAGCCCAACAAAGGCATTTTCAGGCTGTACGAAACCAACAATTCAGGACTGGAAATATCAAAGGGAAACTATATTTCCATCCTCGAGGGGGATGACCTCTGGGCAAAAGATAAGCTTCAGAAGCAGTTTGAAGTCCTCGAAAACAATCCCGGCGTAGTTCTCTGCTTCGGAAAGGTCAATGCGTTTTCCTCAGAAACCGGGCAGGTTCACACCGTGCTTCCCATTGTTGGCCGTGAGGTGCCCGCGACCTGGTCCAACGATCCGGCCGTGAGCATCCTGAATGCACTGTTTCTCGATAATTTCATTCCATCGGTCACTATCACCATCCGCAGGTCCGCATTGCTTGAGATCGGGGGATTCCAGTCCATCGAAGGGTACCCGGCAACCGATCTTCCGACCACACTGAAACTGGCAACGCAAGGGCAATTTTATTTTATCAATGAGATCCTCGCCAATTACAGGATGCAAAGCAACCAGATCACGAAAACCTACACCATACAGCTGCTCGAAAAACGCATACAGTATGTTTACCGCTTCTTTGATTCCCTTTCGCCTGAACTGAGATCATCGCTTACCATCGATAAAAAAACCATGGACCGGCATTTCAGGAAAACCCGGCTGATCACTTACGTGGTTTCCGGCCGGCATAAGCTGATCCGCAGGGAATTCACCGACGCCCGCAGCGATTTCGTCAAAGCCGTCATTTCACCAGCCGGGATTTTACCTTTATGGAGAATTTCGGCTGCCGCCGGATGGCTTCTCGGTTTATTTCATATGGATATGGAAAAACTTCTGAAGGCTGCAGGTCGCACTGGATATAAGGCCGGCTGAAAACTTCGGTTTAACCCGTCCCGGCAAACTCCCCGCCCGGAGCTTATTCCATTGAATATCCCACCAGCGGATACATTTCAAAATATTTTTCTATGATCCTTGCAATGGGTAATCCCGGGATCTTCTCAGCCTGGACGAGCATGCCGAAAGTTTCCGAAGGTTTTTTGATTTCCAGCTTGTAAAATCTTGTAATGATCTTCTGATGGCTCAGTATGTGGATGATATCGCCGGTATGGCTTACTATATCCACCGCACTCCTGCCGAATAGTTTTTTCCATTCGGGGGATGATTTCAGTTTTTGTGGTGAAACCGCTTCTTTTGTTTCTATCAGCTTAAATTCATACAATCCTTTCCAGATGTCGTTCCCCGATCTCTTCCCGAAATAAAGGCCGTCGCTGCCTTTCACACTGATCACAAGGTAATTGAAATAGCGTTGTTTCAGAGCCTGCTGCTGTTTCTTTACCGGCAGCTGCCCCACCATAGTATGTTTCAGCGCATAGCAGCTGTTAGCGAAAATGCATGCCTTGCAATCCGGATTTCGCGGAATGCAATACATCGCACCGAACTCTATCATGGCCTGGTTAAAAAGACCGGGGCCGGTGTAAGTAGCGAAATGGCGAAGCAGCGAAGTAGCGAAATTTGAGGTGGAAGGGTTGGTTGGTAGATCTGCAGCATCAGTTCCTGATGCCGGGTCCCCACCCTGCGAAGGTTTTATTGGAGCGAAGCATTTCACACAAGCCGCATCAGGTTCAGCGAAGCGTGACCGTAGCGGCGGTGTGAAGATGCGAGCGACAGTGGGTCGCATCAGTTCCGTGGCAGAGGAGCTACCAACAAACCCTGAAACATCTCCCATCAATTTCGTCAGCACATCCATTATCTCTTTCTTCACCCCGGCCTTGTCGACCGGGCCGGTGATACCGAAATGACGGGTGATGAAACGTATGACATTTCCATCAGCAACAGGATGCGGCAGGCCGAAGCAAACAGATGCTATCGCAGCAGCAGTATAATCTCCAACACCTTTCAGGGACCTCAGTCCTTCATAAGTTTCGGGGAACCTGCCAGCGTATTTTTCAACAATCTCATTGGCTGTTGAATGCAGATTGCGGGCCCTTGAATAATACCCCAGCCCCTGCCATTGCTTAAGGACATCCTCCTCGCTTGCGCCTGCGAGATCATATACGCCAGGGAAAACTCTTACAAACTTATCATAATACGGCACTCCCTGCTCAATTCGGGTTTGCTGCATAATGATCTCCGAAAGCCATATCAGGTAAGGATCCTTAGTCCTGCGAAAAGGAAAGTCGCGGGCGTTGGCCTGGTACCAGCAGAAGAGCTTCTTCAGGAAAGAGTTCATAGAATGCAAATATACGCAGGCAGGGATTGGGAATAAAATGGAATTCACTAGTGCAAGCCCCGGTCCCTGGTTTTCCACCACCTAGTGCAGTAATTTCCCACTGGCTAAAACCTATTCGCTTTTTTTACATTATCTTTATCATTCTGTAAATCAGCCCCAGGCCCCAGCCATGAAACTTCTTTTTTCATACCGGGTTGTTTTGTTGTGTGTACTGGCCTCTCATATTTGCGTGGCAGCAGGGGCCGAAGAGAAATATCATCCGAAGTTTATAAAATTAAATTCCGTAACCCGGGCAAACATACGCAGGATCTTTGCCCCGGATTCCTCTTGTACATATTTCCTCACCGATAAGATTTTTGCGAGGGAGAGCACCCAATGGAGAAGGCTGAATCTGCCCGATGCCAGGACCATTGAGCTTTTTTACCCTTTAGGCAGGGATGATTTCTGGTATACGGTGAACACACCTCTCCACACATCAATGATCTATCACTATTATCACGGCCGGACCGAGAAACTGACGTCTCCTTTTGCCAATGAGATCCTCGGACTGTATTTTACCGGTGAAAACCTGGGTTTCTTATCAGGATGGTTTGAAATGGCTGTATATACCGATGGCCTGATCAAAAAGATCCCGCCTTCTCCAAGTATGAGGGAGATCCTTAAAACAGAGGGACCTTCGGCCGACAGGTTCTGGTGCCTGAGCGGGAAACATGAACTTTATATGCACAGTGGCAATGCATATAGCAGGATACTGCCCGGCAGGATTGTAAATGATTTTTGCCTGGCCGGCCCCGGACAGGGCTATATTCTTTGCGAGGATGCCATATTCGGGTTTGACCGGAATAAATTCACCCTGCTTTTTGAGTCTCCTGATTTAAAGAAAGTAAAAAAAATGGCCGTGTATAATAATGCCCTGCTGTTCATCGGGCCTGGCGGGCTCATCTCCATGCTGCAGGGTAAAAATTATGAAAGGTTTGATTTTAAAGGAAAAGAAAACCTCCTGGACATACTGGTTTCGGGGCAGGGCGAGATCTGGATCACCGGTGAAAAAGGGTTGTTGCTGTATTCGGGACCGCGCCAAATGCATCCTTCCGAAGAAAACATCCCCGGTTTCACAAAGTACAAGATCTATAAATATGGTGGGGAGGCTGATGATGAATACGGGGTGGCTATCGCTGATTTCAACGGCGACGGGAAAAATGACATTTATTCGGTCTGCATTTTCAACCCGAACCGGCTTTATATGAATTATTCCAAAACCAGGGAATCTTTTCCATCGGCATATAACTTTTTTGATGAGGCAATGAAACGGCATGCACTCGGGATCCCTGAGATTATCAGTTCAGGATCTCCTTCGGAACTTAAACTCGGAGTGGCTGTTGGAGATATCGATAATGACGGGGACCAGGACATCTTTATCTGCTCGCTAAACGGGAAAAATAAACTGCTGATCAACGACGGGAACGGGTATTTCAGGGATGTATCCTCAGAAAGTCACAGGGCCTGCGATGACCTGAACCGCTCGAATACCGCTGCCTTTGCAGATGTAGACGGCGATGGCGACCTGGATCTTTTCGTGACCAGTGAAAAAGGCTCCAATAAACTTTACCTGAACGATGGTACGGGCCGCTTTACTGATGTCACAATACAGGCAGGTCTTGCCACAGCACGTGGCGGGATGTGTTCATCTTTCGCCGATATCAACAACGACGGGCTTCCCGATCTGTGCGTGTCATCATGGTTCGGTTCCGATAAGATCTACCTGAATGCGAGCAGCAAAGGAAAAGTGCATTTCCGCGACATTACTGCTTTTTCAGATCTCGCCAGGCAGGAACCCGGGAGGAGCAACGCCGTGGTTTTTGCAGATGTCAATAATGACGGGTTCCCCGACCTGTTTATAGCCAGGAGGAATTCGCAAAACAAATTTTATCTGAACAAGGGCCACGGCATTTTCAGGGATGCGACTAAAGAATATTTTCCGGGTAATGTATACCTGAGCAATGGCGCAGTTTTTGCCGATTTTGATCTCGACGGCTTCCTTGATTTGTATATTACCAATGTGGGTGAAAATGTATTGTTTAAAAATGCAGGTGGAAAATATTTCACCGACATCACTGATGATTTCGGGGCTGATCTCTCGGGATACTGCACCGGGTGCGCCGCCGGGGACCTTGACGGTGACGGTGACCCCGACCTGTACGTGGCCAATTACACAAATGGCAGCAGCCTGCTTTTTATTAATAATTCCGATCCGCGTAATTCGGTGAAGATCATTCCTGAAGGCTCGAGGTCAAACAGGGATGCCATAGGCGCCAGAATATTTTTATATAAAATGACTGCGGATGGAAGGAAAGTTATCGCAGGCAGCCGTGAGATAAACGGTGGAAGCGGGTATGGTTCGCTTTCGGCCAGGGAAGCCATCTTCGCACTTCCGGCAGGGGCTGAGTATTCTGCATTGATTAAATTCCCGGCCTCGGGAAAAACAGTTGAGGTCAGCGGGATTCACCCTGGCGAGGTGCTTCATATCAGTGAAGAAAGCGAGTTTGCAGCATTCATGTCACTCTCATACAAATCGCTGCGACGGTTTTTTCTTGACCCCGACAGCCAGCTGGAGATCTTTAAATACCTGCTGGTGCTTGGATTCATCAGTGTTTCGGTATTTATCCTCATGAAAAGACCTCTACTGAGAAAAAACATTTTGATCCTTGGATATCTTTCGCTGTTCCTGGTATTCATTATAACCGAGCGGCTTCTTCTTTACCAGGCCCTGGGTATTTCATTTTTCATCCCGTTGTGCATTGCATTGATCATCCTGGTTGTGAGTCATCTTATTTCGGAAAGGATACAGGTAAAGCGGTCGGCAGCCCTGGAAAAACAAGAGGTCAGGGAGAGCATTTCACGCGACCTGCACGACGATCTCGCTTCGACCCTGGGCAGCATCTCTATCTATTCCAACACCCTTAAAGAGTTCAGCAAAACAACAGATGAGAACGATTCATATCTTGCCGACAAAATTGCCGATCTCTCGCATACCGCCCTCCAATCGATCTCGGATATTATATGGATGACCTCACCGCGGCATGATTCATTGAAGAGCCTGTTATCGAAGACAAGAAATTATTATTATGATCTGTTCAATGATAACCTGATCAAATTCAGTTCTGATATTGAACTGCCGGGAGAGGATGTTCTGCTGCCCGATAAATTGCGCCATAATATATTTCTGATCCTGAAAGAGATTGCCAACAATATTATCAGGCATGCAGCTGCAAAGAACGTAGTCTTGAAATCAGAGTTAAGCGAAGGGCATTGCGCAATCATGGTGAATGATGATGGTTTGGGGTTCAGCACATCCGCAGACAGTAAAGAAAAAATCCAGGGTAATGGCCTGGTCAATATGCGAAGGAGGGCTGAAGAGTCGGGGATTGAACTCGTGATCAATTCGCATCCCGGGGCCGGAACCGGGGTGAAGCTTGTTTTTAAAATGACACAAACAGATCATTGACAGAATTAAGGATTACCTGTAACTTGCCATCACAATAATATGATATCGGTAGGGATAATAGAAGATCACAGGGATTTCAGGCAGAGCCTGACTTTCCTGCTTTTATCGGCGGGGGATTTTCTCGTGGGATGGAGTTTTGAGTCTGCCGAGCTGGCCCTGAAAAACAGCACCGATGCAGATGTCATCCTCCTCGACATCAACCTGCCGGCAATGTCGGGTATTGAGGCCATTGCTCCCCTGAAAATAAAACACCCGGAGTCGAAGATCATTATGCTGACAATTCTTGAGGATGATTTCAATGTGCTCAATGCGATAAAACAGGGGGCCGACGGGTATTTGCTGAAAAAGACCAACCCCCTGAAGATCATGGAAGCCATAAGGCAGGTGAATGAAGGAGGGGCTCCCCTCACGCCTTCGGTAGCACGCCAGGTTTTGGGAATTTTTAAAACCCAGGCATTGCAGGCAGGCCCTGATTATCACCTCACGGCCCGTGAAAAAGAGATCCTGGAACTTATTGTCGGCGGGGCCGGCACAGCTTCAATTGCCCAGTCCCTCTTTATCAGCGAAGAAACTGTTCGGAACCATATCCGCCATATTTACGAAAAGCTTCAGGTCCACACCAAGGCCCAGGCTGTGGCAAAGGCTATCAAAGAGCATCTTGCATAAGCTGATTTTCAATAATTTACTTCCCTCAAAATGACACATTCGTGTCATTGATTTATCATTTTAAAATTCACAATTTTACTGTAATTCCAAAGGGATAGGTATGCCTGTTGTTTCGCTTAACTGCTTTATCCCTGCAAGGGTCGGAAGAATTTTTACCGGTTGAAATGAAGTTTTTCAATCTATATGGTTTTCAAACCTTCAAGCTTATGAAAAAGTTGATTTTTCTCATGACCATGGTTTTGGCGATGGCATGGGAAAATGGTCTTGCCCAGACCATAATCACGGATGATTCCACTTATACCAGCGGGCAGCCATCTTCGGTGCTGGATGTCAAATCCAAAACCAAAGGTGTTCTGATCCCGAGAGTGGATTTCAATGATCGTCCTACCACCAACCTCACTACAGGCTTGCTGATCTATGTGATTGCAAACGGGCCCCTGGGGAATAACCTGTACTATTATTATGATGGTGCGGCCTGGGTTAAGCTTGCCACCGGTACCGGGAGCCAGTGGATAACAAGCGGTTCCGATATATATTATAATTCCGGGAAGGTTGGAATCGGAACAATCTTGCCTGGTTCTGAGTTGGATGTGAAGGGTACCCTGAGGCTATCCGGTTTAGTCTCAGGGTTTATTGGTTTACAATCACCTTCATCGGCTACCTCATATACCCTGACCTTCCCTAATTCTGCAGGCCTGGGCGGCCAGATTCTATCAACAACCGGCGGTGGAAATTTAAGTTGGCTAACTCCCGGGATTAATTCCATTACGTCACTCCAGGATAGTTTGAATGATCGGTACCGCAGAAAAGATACCGCAAGCGTTCTTTTAAGCAAAACTCGTGCGACGCATGATTATGCTCCGATTGCTCACAACCAGGGAATTTCAACCATCAATAACCTC
>Ga0007792_10000080_pt1 | contig 39642 bp, 58 predicted proteins | sample CryBogmetaGMA6M_FD_60371 | JGI IMG/M metagenome (GOLD analysis project Ga0007792, IMG submission 60371) | Freshwater microbial communities from Crystal Bog, Wisconsin, USA - MA6M | ecosystem: Environmental > Aquatic > Freshwater > Lake | place: Crystal Bog, Wisconsin, USA | collected 2009-07-06
GGCTTGATATGAGGGGGTCCGGGGGGAATCATTCCCCCCGGCGGGGTCCAGGGGCAAAGCTGATCCCCGCCGTGATAACTAAAGATGGCGGACAGGATAACCGGGACAATTAGGGACGATGTGGGATGTATCGGGACGGCCGCCGCTGAAACAATGTTGCACAGGCTGCAACGGAAAATCAAGCGGAAGCGGTGTCGAGAAGAGAGAGCTGCTTGGGCATGTGCAGCTGCCGCTGCACCTTGAGAATAACATAGACCTGCTGGACTGACAGGCTGTAACGCGCCGCCAGCTCGGGCTGGTTGTCGCCGGTGAACTCCCGGTACATCTTGAGGTTGCGCTCGCTGAGGCGCCCGACCATCTCCATGGGGATGTAGATGTTCTGGCCGCCCCAGTCGTCGGCGATGGCGCCAGCGACTTCCGTCGCAAAGGCCTTGGCCTTGGATTCAGGAACGCCAAGCATGGACTGCGCCAGCTCGGCGATCTTGTCGGCCAGGTCCTGCATCAGCTCCGTGCCGAGGTGCCGCGGGGTGTCCCGCCGGGTGATGTTCGTGGCGTCCGTCATGGCGTACCTCCCAACCGGCTGATCCAGTTCTTGAGGCTCTCGATGACCATGGTGGCCTGGTAGCCGTTGAGCCACTCCAGGCGCTCCACCTTGGTCTGCCGCTTCACGTAGGCCGCCAGGGCCTGCTCGCTGCTGTTCTTGAGTACGCCCATGTCGCGCAGGGTCAGCCAGAGGCTGCGGATCTTCAAGGACTGCGGATCGTCGGCCTGCTTCTCCGCCCGGGCCTTGGCCCCGGGCTTCTCCACAAAGCCGAGGCCGCGCAGGTGTTCCACCACGGCCTCCAGCTGGCTCATGCTCATGTCCGAGCAGCTCGTCTTGCCGGTCTGCCCCTCAAGCATGGCGCGGTAGTCGGCATCGTCCAGGGCCAGGCTGCGCTTGGCCACGTGGATCAGCTTGATCATTTGGTTCTTGTAGGGCTTCAGGTTACGTGCTGGCACTGCCATTGTGCGCCTCCTTCGGTTCCCAACAGATGAGCCCGGCAGCGTTCATGGACACGCGGCAGGGCCAGTCCTCAATGCTGTTGCCCTCGTACCTACAGGTGCTGCAGGTCGGAGCGGGCGGCTGGATGTGCGGGACGGCCGGGTGCTGGATCTCAGCCACGGGGCGCCTCCTGGGTGTAGGGGTTGACCATCTCGATGCAGGGAGACCCAAGCATCTCGGTTATGTTTTGCCCCAACCGGACAACCGGGACGGCGCAGGCGGGTAAATCGCGGTCTTCATCCAACGGCAGACCGTCCGGCCCATAAAAGACAACCATGCCCATGGCGGCGATGAATAAATGGCAGCGCCGAGTCTTTTTGAATACCTTGTATACGGCCGACTTAAGCAAGGAATCTGCTTCTTCGGCCAACCGGGCGACAGAAGCATCGAGCAGCTTCTGTTCGGTAATCTTGGGACGCTCACGCATGCGGCACCTCCATGCTCCACTTGATGAGAACACCCCGGAACGGCAGGCCCTTGCGCTTGAAATAGGCGAAAAAGGCCCCCACGCTACGGTACCCGTCGGCCCTGGCCAGCGCCTCGATCTGGCCTAGGTCCTGCCAGACGCCGTTGATCTCCACGGCTATCGAGCCGTCCACATCGCGGAAGATGCGGATCTGCTGGACCGAGGTGCAGGCGTCGCAGATCATGATGCGGTCCCCTTGGTTGGTGCTCATGCCTGCACCCTCAGTTCGGCCTGGACATGCGGCAGGCCCAAGCGGTGCTCCAACTGCGCCTTGAGCTGCAAGTTGCGGTAGCGAAGCGCGTCGCACTCAAGCTGCAGGGCCTCCACACGACCCTCAAGATTTTGGCGGCGATGCTGCTCGGCTTCGTAGCGGGCCTTGTAGTCCGTGGGCTTCTTGAGTTCCGAGGGTTTGATCCCGCGCATGGGCTACTCCCACCAGGCGATCGCCAGACAGCCGAGCGCCACCCAAGGCTGGTTAAAGTACGCGCACGCTACGGCGGCGACTACGGCGCACAGCTTGATGATGAAGGACTGCATGGTGATGGAGATCATTGGCTTACCCCGCTTGCCGCGTCGCCCAGGAGCGCGCGCACGTTGTGGTCCACGATGACCGACTGCACCGGGCCGTACAGTTGGGAGGTGCGCAGCCCGGCGTAGAGCACCAGGCTGTGGGCCTCGTCGAAGCTGGACGCGCCCAGGCTGCGCATCAGGTCCAGCATGGACACGCGCATGCGGCCGTCCGCAGTCAGCTCGCGCAGCACGCTGATAAGCTTTTCCAGGCGTGGATCTGCGGGCTGGGGCGCGGGAGGAGCGACCGGGGCCGTGGTGATGACACGCTTGTCCAGGTGCTTGGGCCGCACGGGCTTGGCCTCGGGCGCGCAGGCGCTGCACAGATCCGGCTCCGGCCACGTGCAGCGGCGGGGCTTGAGCCAGCCGCACTCGCGGCACTTGGCCACAGGCTTGGCCGGACGCTCAGGCCGCGGGGCCTTGAGCTTGGGCTGGCGCGCGGGCTTGGGCGTGGCCTGGAGCTTGGCCTGCTGGGCCGTCTGCCCCTCCTGCATGGCCATCATCGGGTGCGGGGCCTCGGGCCTGGGCGCGGGCTTGGCCTGGGGCGTGGGGCGCGGGGGCCAGGGCATGGTCTCGTCGAACCAGATCCAGCGCCTGGGCGCAGCAGGCTCGGCCTTGGAGCTGGCCGGACGGGTGGGGAACAGGAGCGGGCGCGGGGCAGGCGCACCAGCGAAGACCGGCCAGGGCGCCATGGGCAGCAGGTTGCGGGGCGAGAAGGGGCTCGTGGCCGCCAGGGCGTGGCCTTGCGGGCAGGCCCGGCAGACCTGGAACTCCTCGACCGTGGTGGTCAGGCCGCGCGAGCTGCACTCGGTGTCGCGCACAGCGCGGCCCAGCAGGGCGCAAGGGATGCGGCCTCGGCCGTACAGCTCCACTCGCAGGTCTTGGATCTCGCGCTCGATGTTCATGTGCTCTCCTTCGGCTGCTCGTCAGGCCCAGGCAGCCACGCCTGGACGACCGCGCCCCCGATGGCCGGGGGGCGGTTTCGCATCATCCTTTCTGGACCACCTCATCGAGCTGGTCGCAGATGGTCTGGGCATCGGCCTCGGACTGGCCGCGCTCGGCCATCCACTCGCAGAACTGCTGCCAGTTCTCCTCTATGAAATTCTGGAGCAGCAGGGCGTTTTCGCTTTCCAGGATCATGGCAGCCCCCTAGCCCTTCAGGGCGTCCTTCAGCGGCGCGCCCACCGTGAAGCGCCGCCCGCCTGCCCGCCGGAATCTGGATCGCGGCTCCGGTGGCCGGGTTGCGCCCCGGGCGCGCCTTGGTCGCCACCACCACCAGCTTGCCAAGGCCTCCCGGAAAGGGCACCTCGCCGCCGTTCTTGAGCGCCTCGATGGCGACCTCGCCCATGGCCTTCAGGGTGGCCTTCACGCGCTCCTCGTTGGGGCCGAAGGTGGAGGCGAGCTTCTGGTTGATGCCGTTGATCAGGTCTTTCTGGGTCATGGTCTTGCTCCTTCGCGGTTGGGGTTAATGAGCGGCGCGGGTGGCCTGCGCCGCCACGTCGGTGGCCATGGTCGAAAGCTCGGCATGGGTGTCGCGGATCTGCGCCAGGTCGGCGCCCAGCTCCGTGATCTTGTCCGCCCTCTGCTGGAGCCGCTCGGCGTCGGTCATGTTGATGAAGGCCAGGGAGTCCTCGACACGGCAGACCAGGCGCGCGAAGTCCTCGGTGAGCACCTGCAGGCGCTCCTGCACCTTGCCAAAGGTGAGGTGCGCGTTGTCCAGGTACTGCGGCCCCTCGCCGGTGAGGATCCAGCCGGGCAGCACCTGGTGCGTACGCAGTAGCGTCACCAGCCAACTGTCCGGGATGGAGCACCGGCGCTTGGCGTCGCTGATGCTGGACTGCTTGACCCCCAGGACACCGGCGAGCAGCACCTGGGTGTAGAAGCCCGTGACCACCTTGATGCGCTCAAAGGCTGCATCAAACGCCGCCACGGCTGCGGGATCTCTCGCGTTCATCTTTCTGGGCATGGCTCTCTCCTTCGGTTGTCGTTAGGCCGACTGGGTCGGCAGATCTTCCTGCTTGAGTTCGACAAAGAAGTCGTCCGAGGTCTCGCGCCGCACGCCGACCTGGGCCAGCTTCTCGTCGGACCAGTCGGACATGGCGGACTTGTCGACCTCCTGCTTGACGCGGATCGCCGTGGTGAACCCGTAGGCCTCCAGCTTCTCCAGCACGCCGCCCCAGGTGCGCTTGGCCAGCAGGCGCAGGGACGTGGCGCGGCGGAAGCCCATGACGCCAAAGGTCAGCTCCACACTGCGGTTCCGGACCTCGCCGAACAGCTCGGCCTTCTTGAGGTTGGCGAACACGGCCAGGTCGGTTTCCAGGCGCTTGCGCTCGTCGCTCAGAGGCTCCAGGTCCGCCTTGGCCAGGGACTTGATCTGGTCGATCATCGCGTTGGCGTCGGACTCGAGCTTGCGCTGTTCGCGATCGATCTCCGCCAGCCTACGGAGCACCTCGTCGGCCTGGTCCAGGGTGGTGATGACGAGGGCGTTGGGCTTGACTCTCTTGGTCACGTGGATCCTCCTAGACCTGCGCCGCAGCAGCGGCGGGTTGCGGTTCCTGGGCGATGACGCTTGTGGCATCCAGGTTGGACTCCAGCTCTTCCACCTGGTCCGCGGCGTCGGCCAGCTCGGCCCGGATGCACTTGATGACCGCCCAGACTTCCTCGTTCACCTGGCCGCCAAACACGCCCAGGGCCTTGCTCGCGTTCTTGATCTTTTCAGCAATCATGGAGTCCTCCTTGGGTTACACGGACTGGATGACGTCGGCGTTGACGCAAGGCACGCCAAGCTCGGCGGCCTGGTTCATGGCGGCAGTCATGAAGTTGCCCACGGCCAGGGGGTAGCAGAGGCTCACGCCGTCCCGCCCGCGCCGGCTGTCTTGCCCGGTCAACCTGACGCGCAGGGCCTCGACGCCGTCCTCGGTGATGATCTTGTCCAGGTCCTCGACGCCCGCCCGGGCGAACTTGAACCGCAGGTAGGCCGTCAGGTCCTCGCCCCGCAGGGGCTGCAGCTCCACCAGCTCGCAGCGCTGGACCACCTCGCGCACCTCGTGGTTGCTTTCGCTGAGCTTGGTCTTGAGTTCGGTCTGGCCGATGAGCAGGATGCCGAGCAGGGAGACCAGGCCGTCCGTCAGCTCCAGGTAGCGCTTGAGGTGCTTGAGCGTGGACAGCGGCAGGCAGTGCGCCTCCTCGATGATGAGCACGTGCGCATTGCCCGCGCGCTTGCTGACGGCCAGGCGCTGGTGCACCTGGCGGAACCTGGCCTCCGGGCTGCTGGCCACGGTTTCGAGCGGCGCCACCACGGAGAGGATGGCCTCGGCGATGTGGCCCGAGCGCAGCGCCTTGCCCCGCTTCTCGCTGTCCTCCATGCCGAGAACGTAGGGCTCGATGACCAGCACGGGCTTGCCCTCGCGCTGCAGCCGGTCGATGAGATCTCGGCGCAGGATGGTCTTGCCGCTGCCGCTCTCGCCCGCCACGGCCGTGAACCCGCCGTGCCGCGCCGTGGCGTACATGGCCTCGCGCACGTAGCGGATGTCCCGGCACCTGAACACGTCGTCCGGGGCCTGGATGTCGTTCAGGAACGGGTTGCGGGTGAGGTAGAAATGCTGCTTCGTGCCCTGGGAAAGCCCTTGTCTCCTCAGTAACATGGTGACCTCCTGTTCTGGTTCGGCCGTCGTGGCCTGGTGCTTGGGTTTGGGGACTTTGATCGCGCCGACCCTGATGAACAGGTCCCGCAGCTCAGGCCGCGTCACGCCGCGCGCCAAGAGAAAGTCCTCGATCTTGCGCCGTATCTCGCCCGTGCCCCTGCGCTTGGGCCAGGTGCCGCGGTTGATGAGCTGGGAGAACGAGGCCGTGCTCATGCCGGCCGCGTCCGCCACCTGGCGGTGGGACACGCCGTCCAGGCCTTCGATGATCTGCTTCAGGTTCAGCATGATGCGCCTCCGGCAACGACCTTGAGCACCGCCCCGGCCGGGGTGTTCGGTGCGCAAAGCCGTGCTGCGATGTCGTCAATGTCCATGGGGGGAACGCCGCCGGGCCAGCGCTGCACAAGCCAGGCGTAGCTCTCGGCGGTCCAGGCCTGCCCGGAGTCTGCCAGGCGGGCCTTGAGCAGCTTGGCCGCCTCCACGTGGGTGAGCGGGGCCAGCTCGCGGCGTGAGGCATCCAGGCCCAGATCCCGGCCGCGGCGCGGCAGGTAGGTCGGGGCCTGGTGCACGTCGGCGAAAACGTCCAGGCCGTAGGGCGCCTGGCCGGTCTGGCGCTCCTTGCCGGTGTCGCCCACGGCCTCGGTGATCTCTTTGACGCGCCGGTCCGCGGCGGTGTCCGGCAGGCCCTTGAACTCCTGGCCGAACACTGCGGCGTCGGCCCGGAACCCGGCCCCATCCATCTGCACCGGCTCAACGGTCCACACCGCATCCGCGCCCAGCTCGTCCTTGAGGATCACGTCTACGGCCGGGGCCCGGTACGGGTTGACGACCACGGACACCTTGAGGCCCGGTACGACACCGGGCAGCAGGCGCACGTCGTAGGCGTTGCGGCCGTAGCCCTTGACGCTGTGGGTGACGGTCATGTCCGAGCGGACCTTGACCTCTGTGGGCTTGGTGACCACCAGCTCGCGGCACAGGTCCAGGGCCGGGGCGATGCGCAGCTGGTCCTCGGCGATGGTCAGCCACATGTCGTTGCGGCTCTTGCCGTGGCGGCTGTGGCGGGCAAAGGCGTTGTAGTGCTTGCGCCAGCCGTCCGCCGCCGCCTGCAACTGCTCAACGCCGGTGACGCGGTGGAAGGCCAGCCTGCCCTCGAACTGCGTCTCCACCAGGTTCTGGGCCTGTTCGACCTGGCCCTTGGCGCGGGGGTTGCCCGGCAGGTGCGTCAGGTGCCGCACGCCCAGGCGGTCCAGCAGGTTCAGGAACAGACCGGAGAGGTTGGCCGAGCCCGAGTCCATCATCAGGATCCTGGGCACGCCGTGCATGGGGTCGTCCTGGCCGCGCTTGACGATGGCCGCCAGGAACACGTCCACCAGGGCCTCGGCCGTCTCGCCGCCGGTCACCACGTAGTGGACATAGAACGCGCCGGAGTAGTGGTCCGTGATCACGTAGCGCCAGACCCGCTGCCGCTCCACGCGCTTCAGGTTCTCCGGCTTGTTCTTGTAGAACTCGGACTCGGGCATGACCTTGAGGCCGCCAACCGGCAGGTAGAACAGGACGCAGATGGAGGCGTCGACCTGCCAGACATGGTTCGGGTGCTCGCTGCGCATGTGGCTGCCGGGCTTGCCCTTGGCCAGCATGGTGGGGTGGCAGCGGTGCAGGCGCATGGCGCGCGAGAGCGTGGCCGGGGACACGTCCGCGCCCCGGCCGTTCTCGTTCAGGATGTCCAGCGCCACGGTGATGGGCATGGTCTTCTTCTTGTTGCGGCGGGTGGCGCCGCGCACCAGGGCCGAGGCCTGCACGGCCATGGCCTCGGGTACGCAACTCTGCCCGCGATCGCAGCGCGTCTTGCGGCCGCTGTGGTACCCGGCCTTTTCGCGCAGGCGGCGGTAGACCTCCTGGCCGGAGCAACGCAGGAACTGCGCGGCCTCGGTCACGATGGCGGACTTGCCGCCATGCGGCGCGGCCAGAAGCCGGTCGCGCACATCGAACAGGTAGGTCGTTTCGCCAGCCGTCGCGTTCATGGGCTACTTGCCCCCGTCCAGGCCGAGATCCTGGGCAGCCAGGTCGCGCCGCCACTCGGGCCGAGCCATGCCCGCGAAGTCCACGTCGATGTTGTGGGTCTGCAGGAATTCCACGAGGCTCTCGCAGAGGAAGCGCACCGCGTTCGTGGCGTGGCCGGTGGTGGTGATGCTCAGCTCGTCGAGGGCGAGCACGTCGGCCACCTCGGCCAGGAACAGGTTGACCTCGCCCTCGGCCTTGACGCAGGCGGTGTTGATGCGCTCGGCCGCGGCCTGTTCCTGTTCCAGCTGCAGGCGGACGCGCTCGTTCGGGGGCAGGGCCTTGAGCTTGGCCAGGTCGAGGGAGACCTGGTCGAGTCGCTCGCTCTTCTCGGCGAGCAGCGTGCCCCTGGCCTCCAGGTCGGCTTCCAGATCCTCGGCCTTCTTCTTGGCGGCGGCGCGCTCGCTCTGGTGCCGGGCGGCCAGGTCCTGCAGGATGTCCAGCACCTGGTCCTTGCTCTCGGCGGCCAGGGCCTGCTTGACCAGCTCCTGCTCTGCCTGGGGCAGGGCCTTGAGGGCGGCGTAATCCGTGGCCCTGAACCCGGTCTGTTCCGCGGCCTCGTAGAGATCCGAGCCGAGAGCGTGGAGGTTGTTGACCAGGTCGCGCACGTAGCGCCCGGACTTGCCGAGGAAGACCTCGCAGAACTCGTCAAAAGTGGAAATGTATTCCGTTTTTCCGTCCTTGCCTCGGTATGGCAACCCCTTGTATTTCTTGCCCTCGCGCACCTGAACGGCGAATTGCGCGGCGGAAATATTCCCGATTCTGGCGAAGAATGTTGCGGCCTCGATGCGCCCCAAGGCCTTGTACAGCTCGGCCGCATCCATCACCGCAGCGTCCACTGCGGCCATGGTGTTCTGGGCGGCCAGGATCTCCGCACTGCGCGCCTCGGTTATCTCGGGGATGGCGGCGGCTGCGGTATTATTCGCCGTCATGGCTGGCCTCCTGGTCGACCGCGGCGCGGTCGTCCTCGTATTGCTGGATGGTGCGCTCGATGCGCTCGACCAGGTCAGGGTTGGTGGTGAGCAAGGCCAGCGCGCTTCCATCGTCCTTCGTGAGCGTGAGGTAGGTACTCTCCCGTTCCGTCATCTCCACGAACAGCGAGGCGAATGACGCGCTGAGAAGGCGGCTGGTGTCGTCTTTTGGGTCGATGATCTCGGACATGGTCTCTCCTTCTGGTTGTTAGTCCATCGCCCCAGCGGCGACACGACGGTTGATCTCGGTCATGCGGTCCTGCAGGTTGGCCATGTGGGTCACGTGGGCCTGGGCGATCTGGAGCATGGCCACGCTGTGGGCGTAGCGGCCGCTGTCCAGCCGGGTGGCGAAGCCCTCATCGATGAGCACGTCGAGCGCGCGGGAGACGTTGACCGGCGTCTCCCGCAGGGCGTCGGCGATCTCCTTGTTGGCCAGGCCGGTCAGGGTGTGGCCCTTGAGGATCTTGAGGATGCGTAGCGCGCGGCGGGCGGAGGAGGCTGTTTCTTTCATGCCTCGGTCCTCCGTGCGGCGCGCTTGGTGGGGCGCTTCGTCGCGGCCAAGTGACCGGACGGGCAGCCCTGGGCGATGAACCAGGCCCGCAGGCGGCTGGAGGACATGGTGCCCGCGATGAAGCGGTGCACGGCTCGGTTGGATATGGGGCTGTTGGCCTTGGCCACCTGAGCGGCAGTCACGCCGTTGAGGGCCATCCACGCCCGGATCTTTCTGGTGCGGTGGTTCATATTTCGGGGATCCTTTCGAGTACGGCCTTGAGCTTCCTGCTGCGCGCGCGGCCCTCGGCGGTGATGCGGCCCAGCTCGTAGTACGGGGCCTGCTGGTGGTTCAGCACCAGGATCCCGGCCGCCTCCAGGGCAACCTGCAGGAAGCTCGTGCAGTTGGTGATGACGGCCAGGGCCGCGGCGTACTCGAGCGGCATGGCGCGGTCGTCCTTGTTCGGGGCGACCCAGTTGTCGATCTGGAAGTGGGAGACAGGCTCGCCGACGAGGCGGGAGAGTTCGTCGGCCACGGCCTCGTGCGACAGGCCGCATCTGCGCAGGGCGACCCTAAGCTCTTCCTTGACAGCCTCTTTGGTCCGCAGGCTGCCGGTTCTGTGCTTCCGGGAGGGCAGCTCGGACAGCGGAAGGGTCAGCTGGACCAGGTTTCGGTCTGGCTTTGTCCTCGTCTTAGACATTGCACCCTCGGTTGATCGCGGTTAAGAAGTGGCTAAGAGGTTCCGTTTTCGAACCTCGGCAGACATTTCTTACGTCTATGGCGTAAACAATGTCAAGCTCAACCGTTCACTTTTTTCAAACCGAGACGTATTTGCAAAAGCTTCCACCTACAGACCCCCGGCCAGATGCCGAAGATCTCCCCGCCTTTGATGAGGTGATGGGCCGACTCGCGGCATACGGAATCAAGAACCAGTCTGCGTTGGCGCGCGAACTGGATGTCAGCCCGTCCAGCGTTTCCGACGCCAAGGGACGTGGGACTTTCCCCCTCGCCTGGGCATTAAGCCTGGCACGAAAGAATAGTGTGAGCCTTGACCTTATACTTGGACTCCCGACTGAAGAGCGCAATAGGCTTGCGCACGGCCTGCCGCCCAATGTTGCCAGGAGCATGGCTCAGCCGGAGCGCCTGCGGCATTTGCGCATTGACCCCGCCGCCGCCGGGCGCATTCTGTCCCCACAGAGCGCCGTGGCCATTGACGGCCTGATCATGGTGCCCAAGGTGGCGGCCCGACTGTCCGCCGGAGGCGGGAGCTTCGAGGCCAGCGCGGAGGTCAAGGGCCATTACGCCTTCCGCGAGGAGTGGCTGCGAGCCAAGGGGATCCCCGAGGACATGGTCCTGATGGAGGTCTCCGGTGATTCGATGGAGCCCGAGCTGCGCGACGGTGACACGGTGCTCATCAACCAGGGCCAGGTGGACGTCCTGGCCGGCAAGGTCTATGCGGTTGGCATCGAGGACACGGTGGTTGTAAAGCAGCTCGAGCGGCGGCCCGGAGCGCTCATACTGCGCAGCACCAACCCGGCCTACTCGCCCATGGAGATAGACATGCGCGGGGATCTGGCGGACACGGTGCGCATCATTGGCCGGGTTATCTGGTGGTGCCACGAGGCACGATAACAGCGGGAGGATTGCATGGCCTTGATTCAATGCCCGGATTGCAAAGAGCAGCTTTCGGATTCCGCTCCGGCATGCCCCAAGTGCGGGAGGCCCATGCCCGACGCCAAGCCTCCGAAGAAAAAAATCGGGTGGAAGCACTACGCCATCCTTGCAGTGGCGGTTCTTGCCATTGCCTCTCTGCTACGTTCCCGTCTTCCCAGCGATGCGAGCCCTGGCGCCAACGCAACCCAGGCCATGGCCGAGCGGAAGATGGACAAGGCCAAGGAGAAGCTTCAGAAGCGGCTCGAAAAGCAGATGACGTCGACCGGCAAGAGCGGCCTCGATGCCGACTGCACGCCCCCGCAGCTCTACCGGGAGTATAACGCCAACGAGGTCGCTGCCGACGCAAAGTATAAGGGCAAGTGGATCAGGGTCCAGGGCCGGGTGCAGTCCGTGGCAAAGGATTTCACCAATGCGCCCTACCTGAACTATGACGTTGATGGCTATGGCGTTGCTCATGTGCGCGCAAATTTGTTTGACGTGCAGGTCAAGGATGGCACCGGAGCAAATGATTTCACCACATGCACCGTGGCCGAAAAGGTCGCAGCCTTTAAGCCCGGGCAGAAGGTGGTAGTTGAATGCTTGGGCAAGGGAATGATTCTGTCTATGCCAGTGCTGGAACAATGCCTGGTCGTTGATGAGCTGACCAAATAGCCACACCTCCCGCCTCTTTTCCCCGGGCCGCCTCTTGGCGGCCCGGGCCGTTCTAGCCGCCAAATCTCTCCGCAGAAACTAATGTCCATTACAAGACTCGTCCGCGCTCCGGCTCTAGTGTCGGGCCTTCGCGCGCGCCCAAAGGGTGCGCACCGGGCGCTCTCCTTCGCCTCGCTCCGCTGCCGTCAGGATGGTCCTGGCGGCGGCGGGGCACCGGAGGAGGCCCAACCTGGAGGCTCCTCATGGAACGCATCAAGGCTCTCTTTTTCGCGGCCACCACCTGGCTGCTTAGCAAACTCCCGCGCATGACCGGAACCGCCATCGCGGCCTCTCTCGCTCTGGCCGGCCTGTACTGCATCGCACCGCACCGCATGGATCTGGCCTTGTACAAAATCTCGTTCGTGCCGCTGGCCGGCGTGGTCGTGTACTGGACTTTGCGCGAGCTGGCCCCGGACTGCCGCCCCAGCAAGTTCCTGCTGCCCGCGGATGAAAATGGGTTCCGCGCCGTCAAGCCTGGTTGCGAGCAGCTCTACATGTTCGCAGTCACCGTCCAGGTGGTGATGACGGTCGCGGGCATGTACGTCATGGCGATCGGGCTGTGACCATGCGACGGCCCCCCGATACCCTCTCGGCGGCGCTGCTGGGCACCCTCATCATCGTGACCGTGCTGGCCCTGTGCGCGCCCTTCGCGCATGCGCAGGGCGTGCCGCGCCAGGCCGAGCGCTATCGACCCCAGCTGGTCAGGTCCGCGCAGTACGTGTTCGGCCTGGATGCGCCCGTGGCCGTCTTGGCGGCCCAGGTGCAGCAGGAGAGCGGCTGGGACACCAACGCCCACAGCGCCTATGCCGCAGGCCTGGCGCAGTTTACTCCGGCGACGGCGAAGGACATGGCCAGGCTCTACCCGGCCGACCTGCGCAACCCGGTGCCGACCGACCCCCGCTGGGCTCTCTTGGCGCTCTGCCGGTATGATCTCCAGCTTTACAGTTCCTGCGGCTACGCGGGCACTGATCTGGACCGCTGGGCCTTTGCGCTCAGCGGGTACAACGGCGGCCCGGGCTGGGTAATGCGCGACCGTGCCAAGGCCAGGGCCGCAGGGCTGGACCCCGCCATCTGGTGGAACAGCGTCGAGCTGGTCAACGCAGGCCGGGCCCCGGAATTCTGGAAGGAGAACCGGGGCTATCCCCGGCGCATCCTGCTGTTGCTCTTGCCGGTCTACGTCAAGGCCGGGTGGGGCCAGGGAGTGAGGCACTGATGAACGGAGCCGCGCGCATCGCTGCCGAACGCGGACAGCACGAGGCCAAGGGCTATACGCCGGAGCATGATGCCCGGCTCGCGCCCGGCGAGCTGGCCCAGGCTGCGGCCTGCTACCTTGCAGTGGATCTGGAGCCCCTTGTCCGGCTGCGCTGGCCTTTTCCTCCCGTGGAGTTCAAGCGCACGAGTTTTCCGTATCCGACCGTGCGCGATCTGGAAAAGGGCGGGGCCCTGGCGGCAGCCGCCATTGACGCGCAGCTGGCGCGGGAGGTGGGACGGTGAGCAAGCACCAGTTCCATAAAATTGCGAAGCTCCGCTGGAAAAGATCGAGGAGCAAACGGGCCGATCGCAACAACACCCAACCGTCCATGATTGACCGTTTCATGGCTTTCATTCGGGGGTGAGCTGATGTGGAGCTTCATCAAGTCCTGGGGCGGCATGGCCCTGAGCTGGTTCGCTGGCATTAACCTCACGCCCTGGCTGCTGATCCTGGCCCTGCTCGGCACGCTGGGCGGCGGCTGGTGGGGCTGGAGCCATGGCTCGGCCAGCGCCCGCAACGAACTGCAGGCGGAGTACCAGAAGAACCTGGCCGACGCCACGCGCGAGGCTATGACCAAGCAGAGGGCCGCCCAGGCGTTCGCCAACGACTTGGCCGCCCAGCTCATCACCACCAAGCGCGACATCGAGACGCAGCGCAACAGCCTGCGCGGGAGGATTGTCTATGTCACTCGTGAGATCCCTGCTGATTGTGGCCTGCCTCCTGGTGCTGTGGAGCTGTGGAACGCGGCCCGGCGCCTGTCCGCCCCCGGTGTGCCCCAAGCCGGTGCCTCCGGCCGAGCTGATGGACCGGCCGCCGCCGCCGCCCCTGCTGGCTCCGGGCAGGGCAACGCAACCGTAGCCGATGCCATCGCGGACCACGTGGACTACGTGAGCTGGTGCGAGGGCGTGGTGTCCCAGCGGGACAGGCTTCAAGATCTGATCAGGGGGTGGGCACAATGACCGTTTCCGAATTTGCCTCCACGGCCCAGGCCTGGACGCTGGTGATCATGACCCTGCTGGGCATTGTGCAGGCTCTGATCGCCTGGGCGCTGTGGAGCGTGCGCAAGGCTTTTGTCACCACCAAGCAGTGCGAGGCGAACCGCGCGGGTTGCCAAAAAACCATCGGGGACAAGATCGCCAAGCAGGAGGCGACCGCCGTGGCCCTGCATGACAAGGTCTCCAACTCCACGCCCAAAGAAGAGGCCGCGGCCCTGGCCACACAGGTGGAGGTGGTACGCGGCACCATCAACACGCTCCGGGCCACGGTGGAGGGCTTGAGCGAGCTGCTGATCCGCGCCGAGCGCCAGTTGGGCCTGCTCATGGAACATCATCTCAGGGGAGGTAAGGCGTGAACAGCTTTCCGCGACTTGTGGAGGCGGACCGCCGCCTGCTGATACTGCGCCTGCTGGCGGAGGATCCCGGCTACCAGCTCAACGTCTACGTGCTGCGCCCGGCGCTGGACGCCATGGGCCACACCGTGAGCCATGACAAGGTGGCCACGGACCTGGCCTGGCTGGCCGAGCAGGGCCTGGTCACCATGAGCCAGGCCTCGGACGTGACCGTGGGCAAGCTCACCTCGCGTGGTGCGGACGTGGCTGCCGGGCGCGCCACCGTGCCCGGAGTCAAGCGCCCCGAGCCGGGAGCGTAGCCATGCCGCGCAAATCCTCTGTCCGCCGTCTGCCGCCGGAGATCCGCGAGCAGATCGGCAAGCTCATCGACGAAGGCCGCACGCTCGACGAGATCACCGAGCACCTGCAGCAGCTGGGCGCGGAGGTGTCCCGCTCGGCCCTGGGCCGCTACAAGCAGCGGTTGGACAAGGTGGGTGAGCAGCTGCGCCGTTCGCGCGAGGTGGCCGAGGCGCTCGTGGCCAAGCTGGGCTCGGCTCCGGAGTCCAAGTCCTTGCGGCTCAATGTGGAGCTGATGCACGGGCTGTTCCTGGACCTTGCGCTCAAGGCTCAAGAGGCCATCGACAACAGCGCAGACGGGGAAGGCAAGGGCGTGATCCTGGCGCCCATGGACGCCATGCTGCTGTCCAAGGCCCTGGACCACCTGGCACGCGCCAGCAAGCAGGACGCCGAGCTGGTGACCAAGATCCGCGAGCAGGCGGCCAAGGAGGCCCAGGCCAAGCTCGACAAGGCCGTGGATGCCGCCACGGTCGAAGCCAAGCGCGACGCCGCCCTGACCCCGGCGCAGATCCTGGAGCGCGTCAAGGCCATCTATCGCGGGGAGGCGTAGGCCGTGGGCGAACAACTGCTGCTGCCAAAGCCGCAGGGCATCCTCCTGCCCTATCAGCGCCGCTGGGTGGACGACACGTCCCGCTTCAAGATCGGCATGTTTGCGCGTCAGACCGGCAAGACTTTCACCAACACCGAGGAGATCGCCGAGGACATCCTGGGGCACGACGTGCGCAGCGCGCGCACTCGCTGGGTGATCCTCTCCCGTGGCGAGCGCCAGGCCAAGGAGGCCATGGACGAGGGGCTCAAGCTGCACCTGCGCGCCATGGGCTGCGCCTTCGACGCCCTCGACGACACGGACTCCGGCTACCGCTACGAGGACGGCTCGAGCATCAAGGCGCAGGAAGTTGTATTGCGCCACGGCTCGCGTGTCACGGCCCTGCCAGCCAACCCGGACACCGCGCGCGGTTACTCGGCCAACGTGCTGCTCGACGAGTTCGCCTTCCACCGTGATTCGCACGCCATCTGGAAGGCCCTGTTCCCGGTCATCTCCAAGCCCGAGCTCAAGCTGCGCATCGCCAGCACGCCGAACGGCAAGGGCAACAAGTTCTTTGAGCTGATGACCGGCACGGACACACGCTGGAGCCGCCATATCGTGGACATTTACCAGGCCGTGGCCCAGGGCCTGGACCGCGACATAGCCGAGCTGCGCGAGGCCCTGAACGACGAGGACGCCTGGCAGCAGGAGTACGAGCTGAAGTGGCTGGACGAGGCCTCGGCCTGGCTGTCCTATGAGCTGATCAATAGCTGCGAACATGACCGCGCCGGGCAGCCGGATGCCTACCTGGGCGGCCCGTGCTTCATCGGCGTGGACATCGGCAGGCGCAAGGACCTCTTTGTCATTTGGGTGCTCGAGGTCGTGGGCGACGTGCTCTGGACGCGCGAGGTCATCGCCCGCCAGCGCATCAAGTTCAGTGAGCAGGACGCCCTGCTGGCCGAGGTGTTCGAGCGCTACCGCGTGATCCGCTGCTGCATGGACCAGACCGGCATGGGCGAGAAGCCGGTGGAGGACGCGAAGAGCGCGCACGGCAATCTGCGCGTGGAGGGCGTGCTCTTCACCGTGCCGAACAAGCTGACCCTGGCCACCACCGGCAAGGAGGCCTTCGAGGACCGGCGCATCCGCATTCCGCTGGGCGACAAGGACATCCGCGCCGACCTGCACAAGCTGCAGAAAGTGTCCGGGCCGACTGGCGCGCCGCGCTTCGTGGCCGAGTCCGACGCCGATGGCCACGCCGACCGCACCTGGGCCTGTTTCCTGGCCCTCAACGCAGCCGGGCAGAAGTCCGGTCTGCAGACCTGGGAGAAGCTCGGCAATGGGTAGACGCAAGGATCACCGCCCCGGCGGCAAGAAGTTCATGGACGGGTTCGAGAACATCCCCGCGCGCCTGGGCCTGGGGCAAAGCAACCAGCTCGGCCAAGGCACCTACACCCTGGGCAACCAGCTGACGCGCAACCGCACCGAGCTGGAGGCCATGTACCGCGACTCCTGGATCGTGGGCCGCATGGTGGACGTGGTGGCCGAGGACATGGTGCGCGGCGGCCTGGGCATCCGCGCCCAGATGCCGCCCGGCGACGTGGACCTGCTGCTGCGCTACATGCGCCGCACCGGCGTGCAGGCCCGGCTGTCCGATGGCATCAAGTGGGGCCGCCTGTACGGCGGCGCCCTGGCCGTGATCCTGCTGGACGGCGAGGACCCGGCCACCCCGCTTGAGCTGGCGCACATCCAGAAGGACAGCTTCAAGGGGCTGCACGTGCTGGACCGCTACATGGCGGTGCCCGGAACTGAGCGCATCACCGAGCTTGGGCCCATGCTCGGTTATCCCCAGCACTACGGCGTCTACACGGCGGAGCAAACCATCGGGCTGAATATCCACCACAGCCGGTGCATCCGCCTCATCGGTGTGGAGCTGCCCTACTGGCAGCGCAAGACCGAGCTGGACTGGGGCGCGTCCGTGGTCGAGCGCGCCCATGACCGCATCCTGGCGCTCGACAGCGCCACCCACGGCAGCGCCAACCTAATGATGCGCTCCTATCTGCGAGTCTTCGGCATCAAGAACCTGCGCGAGATCCTGGCCTCCGGCGGCGCGGCGGAGACGGCCCTGCACAAGATGTTCGCCATGATCAGGACCATGCAGACCAACGAAGGCCTGACCATTCTGGACAGCGAGGATACCTTCCAAACCCACAGCTGGACCTTTGCCGGGGTGTACGACGCCCTGCAGGCCTTTTGTGAGCAGATCGCCGGGGCCACGGGGATCCCGCTGGTGCGCCTGCTGGGCCAGAGCCCCAAGGGTTTCAGCACCGGCGAGAGCGACCTGCGCACCTACTACGACACCATCGCCACCCAGCAGGACGACGACCTGCGCCCGGCATACGAAAAGCTGTTGCCGATCCTGAGCATGAGCCTCTGGGGCAAGCCCCTGCCCGAGGGTTGGGACTTCGACTTCAACAACCTGTGGCAGCCGTCGGAGACGGACAAGGCCACCATCGCCACGGCCGACGCGCAGAACGTGGCCGGGCTGTACACTGCCGGGCTTGTCAGCGAGTCCGAGGCCAAGGCCGAGCTGCGCGACGCGGGCCGCACCACCGGCCGCTGGACCAACATCACGGACGAGGCCATCCAGGCGGCCAAGGCTGCGGAGACCGCGCCGACCCCGCCGGAACTGGATCAGCCCGACCAGGCTGTGGCTGGCCAGGAACCTGGAAAGGCGCCGGCGTGAGTGATGGGGTAAAGGATCCCGCTCCGAAGGCCTGGCGCAAGCCCTGGGCCTGGAAGGACGTGGCCGCCGCCAAGCAGGGCCGCCAGCTCTTCCGGCCCTCTCGCGCGGCCGAGAAAGCCTACCATGGCCAGCTCACGGACGTGGCCCGCAAGGTGGCCCAGGTGCTGGACGCGAGCCCGAGCCCGCAGCACGCGGCCAAGCAGCTCGCCGCCTATGCAAAGGCCCTGGAGCCCTGGGCCCGGCAGGCTGCGGCGAACATGGTCCGCCGCGTGACCCAGAAGAATGACGACTCCTGGCGCGAGGCCGCGGACCGCTGGGGTATCGACCTGCGCGGCATGCTTGACGCGGACGTGAGCCAGGTGGTGCAGGAACGCATCGAAGCCAACGTCACGCTCATCACGTCCATTCCGGGCCAGGCCGCCACGCGCGTGGGCGAGCTGGCGCAGGAAGCCCTGTTTTCCGGAACCCGGGCCGAGGATCTGGCCGCCCAGATCAAGGCCGTGGGCGAGGTGAGCCACAACCGGGCCAAGGTCATCGCCCTCACCGAGATCAGCAAGGCCGGCACGGCGCTCACCCGCACCCGGGCCGAGTCCGTGGGCAGCGAGGGCTACATCTGGCGCACCGCGCGCGACGGCCGCACTAGGGCCAGCCACGCGGCCATGGAGGGCAAGTTCGTCCGCTGGGACGATCCGCCCACGCTGGATGGCATGACCGGCCACGCCGGCGAATTTCCCAACTGCCGCTGCTACCCCGAGCCCGTGATCTCCGACTCCGACGGCGAGGAGATCCAGAGCACCATGCCCACGCGCAAGGAGGAGGAGGCCAGCGGCGAGCATGTTCTGCGAAGCCAGTGGGAGCGCCAGGCGGCCAGCCCGGTGGTGCCGCACCAGCTGCGCGAGCCGCTGCCCAACGTGGAGCGCGCCAGCTTCGCGCCGGAGAAGCTGACGACCTACTCGCTTGACCCTGACCATGAGACAGGCCGGCACAAGGCCCGTGTCTGGAAGCGTGCGCTGGGCATCGAGAAAAAAGATGCAGCCCTGGTGCAGGAACAGATCATGGCCCAGCTGGACAGGCTGCCGGCCAGGCGCCACGGAGAGCCGGACGAGCACGGGGAGAAGTTCAACGTCACGGTCCCGGTGACCGGCCCGAACGGCAGGACAGTTGACGTGACCACCTCCTGGATATACGACCGGAACAAGGCGACAGGCAGAAGCCAGTCCACCGTTCCGCGCATGATCAACTGCTACGTGAAGGACTAGCCAGTGGGCACCTACAGGGAATCTCAGACCGTCCGCATCATCCAGCCGCAGACCGGCGTGGACGTGTTCGACGCGTCCGTCAAGCGGCCGCTGCCGGCAGGCCAGCTCGGCACGGTTGTCTATGTGTATGGGAAAGGCTCGGCGTACGAGGTGGAAGTCATCCTCGGCAGCAAGAACGCAGAGGGCTTCATCGACCACCCTCAGTATTGCACGCTCACCCTCACCCCTGACCAGGTGGTGCCCGCGAACTGATTTTTGCCCCAGGCCGCAGCCACGGCCCGGACCCTGGCCGATGAGCCGCCGATAGGGTCGCCCTGCTGGCCAAGGGCGTTTACGAACGTTTTTAAACGCGCTTCCGGGGCGGCTCGAACCAGCCGCTGAACACCCCGACCCGACCTCTCTCCCCTCTCCCCCCCTGCGCGATTCTTAATGCGGCTTACAAGACCATGCCCGCCTGCCATTGTAGACAGGCGGCATGCGCTACCTTTTCGCTAGCAAACTCTCTGAGCACATCCTTGAGACCCCCGAGGGCTACCTGCTGTGCCTGGACGTGCCCATCGCCCGCACTGGCGTGATGGAGTACCGGGCCGACAGCTTCCCCGAAGACTTCTCTATTGAGGCCGGGCCCGACGGCCGGATCCTCGTGACACGTCTGCCCGAGGACGTGTTCGCGCCCGAGGCTATGGCCTCGCTTGAGGGCAAGCCCACGACCATTGACCACCCGGACGACGACGTGACTCCCCTGACATGGAAGGAGCTGGCCCGAGGCCACGCCCAGAACCTGCGCCAGGGGACGGGAGCCGAGTCCGACCTTTTGCTCGCCGATCTGCTCATCAATGACAAGGAGGCCATCGACCTGGTGCGTGGGGGCCTGCGGGAAATCTCCTGCGGGTATGACGCGGACTATGAGCAGGAGGCACCCGGCAGGGGCTGGCAGCGGAACATCCGGGGCAACCACATCGCTCTGGTGCGCCGGGGCCGTTGTGGCCCGCGCTGCAAGATCAACGACAACCACGAGGGAAACATGAGCACCACCAAGACGAAGACGAGCTTCTCGGACCGGCTGCTGGCCGCGCTGGGCTCGGCCAAGGCGCGCCGCGTTCTGGACGAAGCCATGGCCGAAACGCCCGAAGACAAGCCCAAGACCGCGCCCGCGGACGGCGACAAGACCGCCCCGGCCACGGACGAGGGCGAAGACCGCATGGCCGCGCTTGAGGCCAAGGTCGACGAGCTGGGTCTGCTGCTGCGCCAGCTGCTCAAGGGCGAGCAGGCCGAGGCGGCCACGGACAACGACGACGCCGGGGCTGGCACTGAGGACGAGGAGGATCCGGGCAAGGTCACCAAGGACGAGGACCAGCCGGAGAATGGCGGCACCAAGACCGGTGACAGCGCCGGCGGCAAGCGCCGCGCCCGCACCACGGACACCCGCACGGTTGACGCGGACACCAAGGCCCGCGCGGCCATCCTGCACCCCGGCCTGCAGGTGCATGACAGCGACAAGGGCTGCACCGTGAAGCGCGCCGCCCTGCGCATGGCCATGAAGGACAGGGCCGTGGACGCCGTGCTCCAGGCCGCTCTGCGCGGCAGCACCCTGGACTCCTGCGACTGCGTCACCCTGGACGCCGCCTTTGTGGCCGCCTCCGAGGTGGCCAAGGCCCGCAACAACACCCGCACCGGCGACGCCTTGTCCAATGCGCACGCCACGATCACCGACTTCGGCAAGGCCACGAGCCCGGCGGACATCAACGCCGCCAACGCCGCATTCTACAAGAAGGGGTAAATCATGAGCAACGCCATCCTGTTCCGGATGTCTTCCGGCTTTGCGGGCGACGTGACCCGCAAGGAATTCAGCGTCATCGAACCCGGCATCCTCGGCGCGGACGCGGCCCTCGGAGCGGCCCTGAAGCTCTCCGCCGGCAAGCTCGTCCCGTTCACCGGGGGCGAGACCGCTGCCGACCTCTACGGCTTCCTGGTGCGGTCCTACCCGACCCAGGGCAGCATTTCCGGCCTGACCGCCGCGGGCAAGGTGCCTTCGGGCTCGGTCTGCGACGTGCTGCGCATCGGCTACATGAACGCGCTCCTGGCTCGCGGCAGCGCGGTCAAGGGCGCCAAGGCCTACCTCCGCGTGGTGGCCGACACCGGCAAGCTCGTGGGCGACATCGAGGCCGCCTTGGATCCTGCTGTGAAGTCCATCGCCGGCGCGGCCGTGGAAGGCAATGCCGGCAACAGCACCATCGGCACCCTGGTCGTTGCGGCCAAGGCCAAGGTGGGCGTCCACAACGTGACCTTCACCGCAGCCACGGCCTTTGACGTGACCGACCCGGACGGCCTGCCCATGGGCAGCGGCGCCAGCGGCACCCCGTTCTCGGCCGGCGGCATCACCTTCACCATCACGGCCGGGTTGACGCCCAACGAGGCGGACGACGCCTTCACCGTGACCGTGACCGAGGCCGCTGCCAAGACCATCGCCCTGCCTGCGGACTTCATGGGCGAGGCGGACGCCGACGGCATCGTCGAACTCGCCATCAACATCTAAGGGGGAAGGAACCATGTTCAGAACCTACGACGCTGAAACCATCCGCTCTGCGGGCGCCTTCCTGGTGGGCGAGCTTGAACGGCTTGACCCCACGCTCAACATGCCCCTGGCCAATGTGACCTGGGGCCGCGACATGGAGCTGCGCGAAGACGTGGCCATCTCTGACGAGGCCACCTCGTTCGTCAACACCGTGCTCGCAGCCGCGGGCGGCACCAAGACCACGGGCAAGAACTGGGTCGGCCCCAAGTCCACGGTCATCCCCGGCATCGCGCTCGGCACCAACAAGACCACGCTGCCCATGCGCCTCTGGGGCATGGAGCTGGGCTACACCATCATCGAGCTGGCCAAGTCCCAGAAGCTTAACCGGCCCATCGACGCCCAGAAGCTGGAGGGCCTGCGCCTGAAGCACAACATGGACGTGGACGAGCAGATCTACATCGGCGACGTCGAGATGGACTGCACCGGCCTCCTGAACAACCCGGACATCGACCCCGCGGACATCACCTCCGAGTGGGACGAGGAGACCGATCCGAAGGTCATCCTGACCGACATCAACGGCGTCATCGAGTCGACCTGGAGGCAGTCCGGCTATGCGGTCTGCCCCACGCACCTGCTGTTGCCGCCCACCAAGTTCGCCCTGCTGGTGAACCCCGTGACTTCGGCTGGCAGCGTTTCCATCCTGGAGTACGTGGCCAGGAACTCCATCTCCAACCAGATCAACGGCCGGCCGCTGGAGATCAACCCGCTCAAGTGGCTCACCGACCGCGGCGTGGGCGCCGACGATGCGGCCGTGGACCGCATGGTGGCCTACACCAAGAGCAAGCAGTACGTGCGCTTCCCCATGGTGCCGCTGCAGCGCACCCCGCTGGAGTATCGCGGGCTGCAGCAGCTCTGCACCTACTTCGGCACCCTCGGCGAAGTGGAGTTCGTGTACCCGGAGACCGTGGGCTACGGCGACGGCCTCTAGGCCTGCAACTGCAATCAGCACGGCGGCCCCTGGCAGCAGGGGCCGCTTTTCCAAAGGAGTCGACATGCCCAGGATCCTCGTCACCAAGTACTTCGAGGCGCGCTTCCAGTCCGGCAAGCCCCGCCGCAAGTTCCCCATCGGCGAGCATCTGCTGACCCAGGAAGAGCTGGACTACTGGTTCGTGCAGCGCAAGATCAACAGCGGCCAGGCCACGATCCTGACGGATCTGGGCGAGGATCTCGCGCCCGGCCAAGCTGACCAGGCTGACCAGGTCGACCAGGCTGACCAGGTCGGGCTGCCCCAGGCCGACATCGAGGATGAATTTCTCCAGGCCATGAACCGCCCCCTGGACGCTGCGCCCCCCGCTACCGCGCCGTCCGGCGGCCAGAAGCCCGAGGCCGCCAAGCCCGCCAAGGCTTTGGCTGCCAAGCCGGTCCAGGCCAAGCCCAAGGCCAAGGCCCCCGAGGCCAAGGCCCAGCCCAAGGCGGCTCCTGCCAAGAGCAAGGGCCCGGCCAAGGGCAAGGGCAAGTAGATGGACGCTGCGGCCTTCCGTGCAGCCTTCCCCGCCTTCACCGAGGCGCTGTACCCGGATGCCCGGGTGAGCTTCTGGCTCGCCGTGGGCTCCAAGCGGATCAGCGCCGAGCGCTGGGACAATCTGTACGAGCATGGCCTATGCCTCTACGCCGCGCACAACCTGACCCTGGAGCGCGCCGCGTCGCTTGACCCCACCGGCGTGGGCGGCATGAGCGCCGCGGCCGGGCCGGTGACGTCCGAGTCCAAGACCGCGGGCCCCGTGTCCAAGAGCAAGGGCTACAGCCAGGCCACCACGGCCATGATGAACGCCGGGCAGTGGAACGCCACCATCTACGGCCAGCAGTTCTACTCGCTGCTGCAGCTCATCGGCGCAGGAGGCCTGGTCGTATGAAGTCCAGCGTCACGGTCAAGGTCGACAGGTCTAAGACCCTGGAGGCTTCGCTCAAGCTGCTGGCCAGCCAGGAGGTGCTCGTGGGCATCCCGTCAGACAAGGGCCAGCGCAAGGCCGAGCCGGGCGAGGACGCGGCCATGAGCAATGCCGAGATCGGCTACATCCAGGAGACCGGCAGCCCGGCCCGGAACATCCCGGCCAGGCCGTTCCTCATCCCCGGCATCCGCAAGGTCCGCGAGGCGATCGTGGCCCAGCTGCGCGCCGCGGGCAAGGCGGCCCTGGACGGCAACGAGCGCGGTGTGATGACGGCCCTGACCAAGGCCGGGCTCCTCGGCCAGAACAGCGTGCGCAATACGTTTGTGGACAACGACTGGCCAGCCCTGGCCGAGTCGACCCTGGACAAGCGCACCCCGGCCACGCGCGGGGAGAACGGCAAGATCCTGCGGCGCGGCAAGTCGCGGCGTGAGCGCGGCACCATCAACCCGCTCATTCTGTCCGGTCAGCTGCGCAAGGCCATCTCTTTCATCGTGCGCAAGAGGAAGGGCTAGACCATGGCCATGGACATGTCCGACGTGCTGCTTGACCCCGAGCTGGTGAGGACCATCCCGGTGACGCGCGCCACGGAGACCGTGGATACCAAGGGCCGCACCCAGCTGGCGACACGGAGTTTCACTGTGCAGGGCGTGGTCTACCCAGCCACGGAAGAGCAGCTCCAGCGCCTGGCCGAAGGCGACCGCAGCAACGAGACCATCGCGATCCTCACGGCCACGCCGCTGACCGGCGGCGACGACACCCACGCGCCGGACACCGTGACCTGGAAGGGCGGCACCTACAAGGTCAAGGGCGTCTTCGATTGGACAGAGTACGGCTACTGCGAGGTCCTGGCCGTCTCCGACACCATGCAGGGCAAGGGGGTCGCGTGAGCGTCATCGTCAACACCAGCGCCACCGGAGGCTACCTGAGCCCGAGCAGCTCGCCGAGCACGGAGATCCAGCTCGAGGATGTGCTGCACGATGCGCTGGCCGGCATCACCGGCCTGGCCGCCACCAAGGTCCGGCCGCGTTGGCAGGCCAACCCGCCCAAGCAGCCGGGCCACACCGTGGACTGGTGCGCCTTCGGGATCCAGGAGGACGAGCCGGACCAGTACTCGGCCGTGCTCCACGACGGATCGGCCGCGGAGGGTGAAGGCACGGACACGGTGATCTCGTGGGAGAGCCTGGTTGTGCTGGTCTCCTTCTATGGGCCCAACGCCTGGAACCTGGCTGGCCGGCTGCGCGCCGGGCTGGCCATCGAACAGAACCGCGCGCCCCTGCGCGCCGCCGGCCTGGCCTTGGGCGAGGTCGGCAGAAGGACCAAGGCTCCCGAGCTGGTGAACAACACCTGGCTCGAGCGCGTGGACCAGCCCCTGCTGCTGAGGAACGAATCGCGCCGGACGTACGGCGTGAAGAACATCGTGTGCGGATCCGTCGCGATCGAGACCGACACCGGGCTCTTCGTGCAAACCACCCCCATGACTTAGGAGGGGACCTATGGCAACCGGACTTTCAGTCAACCGCGTGATCAACGTCCAGGTCAACCTTGCGCCCAAGGCGGCCCCCCGCCGCAGCTTCGGCGTGCTGTGCATCGCCGGGGACACTGACGTCATCGACGGACAGGAGCGCCTGCGCACCTATTCCGGCATCGAGGGCGTAGGCGCGGACTTCGGCATGACCGATCCCGAGTACCTGGCGGCCGAGCTGTACTTCTCGCAGTCGCCCCGGCCCAAGACGCTGATGGTCGGCCGCTGGCTGCGCACGGCCACGGCGGCCATCCTGGGCGGCGGCACGGTGGAGACCCTGATCACCGCCTGGACGGCCATCAGCACCGGCGCCATGAAGATCACCGTGGGCGGCGTGCTCAAGAGCCTCACGGCCATGGACTTCAGCCTGGTGGAAAGCATGGACGGCGTGGCCGCGGTCATCAACGCCAAGCTGACGGCCAACGGCGCGGCCTGCACCTGGGACGGCGCCAAGCTCGTCATCACCAGCACGGCCACCGGCGCTGCCGCCAGCCTGGGCTATGCCGCCGCGCCCAGCACGGGCGTGGACATCAGCACCATGACCGGCCTGACCGAGGCCCTGGCCCTTGACCCGATCGCGGGCTTCGACGCCGAGAGCCCGGCCGAGTGCGCCGCCGCCCTGGCGGACATCTCGGCCGAGTGGTACGGCCTGGTCTTCGCCGCCGCCACCATGCCCACGGTGGACGAAAGCGTGGCCGTGGCCGCCTTCATCGAGGCCGCCAGCAAGAGCCGGCTCGTGGGCTTCACCGTCACTGATCCGCGCTGCCTCACCGCCGCGTACACCGATGACCTGGGCTCCCGGCTCAAAGCTCTGGGCTACCGGCGCTGCCCCTGGCAGTACAGCTCCAAGAGCCCCTACGTCATGGCCTCGTTCTTAGGCCGCGCCTTCTCCGTGAACTTCGACGGCAGCATGAGCTGCCTTACCATGAAGTTCAAGCAGGAGCCCGGCGTCATCGCCGAGACCCTGACCGAGACCCAGGCCAATGTGCTGGCTGCCAAGCGCGGCAACGTGTTCGTGAACTACGACAACGACACGGCCATCATCGAGGAAGGCGTGGTGCCCTCGGGCGCGTTCTTCGACGAGATCCACGGCCTGGACTGGCTGGAGAACGCCGTGCAGACCAACTGCTGGAACATCCTCTACCAGAGCCAGACCAAGGTGCCCCAGACCGAGAGCGGCGTGACGCAGCTCCTGAACGGCGTGGCCCAGGCCATGAAGCAGGGCGTGAAGAACGGCCTCATCGCCCCGGGCCAGTGGAACGGCGACGGCTTCGGGCACCTGAACCCCGGCGATTACCTGCCCAAGGGCTGGTACAGCTACTCGCAGCCCATCGTTGACCAGGCCCAGAGCCAGCGCGAGGCGCGCAAGGCTCCGCCCATCCAGAGTGCTGTCAAGCTCGCCGGGGCCATCCACTCCGCAGACATCATGATCACCGTGAACCGCTAGGCCAGGAGGAACACCATGCCTGCATATTCGCTTCTTGACGTCTCTGTCAGCATCGACGGCCCCGGCGGCATGTTCGCCATCGACGGCACCGGCCTGGCGGAAGAGGGCATCAACATCGAGCCCGTGGGCGACCTGAACACCATGACCGCGGGCGGCGACGGCGAGGTCATGCACTCGCTCTCGGCCGCCAAGACCTGCACCGTGACCATCAAGCTGCTCAAGACGAGCCCGACCAATGCCAGGCTCATGAGCATGTGCAACTTCCAGCGCGCCAGCAGCGCCCGCCATGGGATGAACGCCTTCATTGTGCGCGACAGCGCCCGCGGGGATCTGCACGTGGTGTCCGAGGCGGCCTTCAAGAAGGTCCCGCCCATCGGCTACGCCAAGGAAGGCGGCCTGGTGGAGTGGGTCTTCGACGGCGGCAAGTGGGAGCCGATGCTGGGCGGCGAGAGCGTTCTCGACCTGCTGCTCTAGGAGGTGTCCATGGGACGTGAATTCGAGGTTGGCGGCCAGACCTACCGCGCCGAGAAGCTGGATGTCTTCATGCAGTTCCGGGTGTCGCGCCGGCTGGCGCCCCTGCTTGTCGGGCTCATGAAGACCGGGAAGATCGGCAAGCGCGGGCTGGACGTAAAAGCCGTCGCGGACTTGGAAGGTGACGACATGCTCGCCATGGCCGAGGCCTTTGTCCAGGGCCTGGCCTCGCTGCAGGATGACGACGTGGACTACATCCTGAACGCCTGTCTGGACAAGACCATGCGCAAGTCCGCCGGCGCCTGGGCCCCGATGCGGGATGGAGGCAAGCTCATGTTCGAGGATCTCGACATGCCCGGTTTGCTGACCATCGCCTGGCAGGTGCTCCAGCACAACCTGCACGGTTTTTTTACCATGCTTCCCCAGGGTTCGCCCGGCGAGAGCCAGACGTAGCCTACGAAGGCGTCAGCCTGCCGGGCGAGGAGGACTATCTCCTGCGCCCGGTGCTGGCCGGGTGCTGCCGGTACGAGAGCCTGCTGAACGGCACCCTGGGGTTGGAAGACATCGCGCTCATGAACGACGCCTTGGACGTGCAGGCCGAAAACGAACGCCGCTACCACGAGGCGTGGAAGGTGCAACATGGGAATGGGAGCTGAGGTCCTCAAAGAGTTTCTGACCCGCCTCGGCTTCGACATCGACGAGGCCGGGTACCAGAAGTTCAACTCCGCCCTGGGCACGGCGACCAAGCGCGCCATGCTCTTTGGCGCCGGGGTCACGGCCGCAGCGACCGCCGCCTACTACGGCATCTACAAGATCGCCGAGGGCAACGCCGACCTGCTGAACACGGCCGAGTCTTTGAACATGAACGTGGCCAGGCTGCGCGAGTGGAACTTCGTGGCCAACATCACGGGCAGCTCGTCCGAGGCGCTCAAGTCCAGCCTGGAAGGTCTCAAGGCCGCCATGGCCGGGGCGACCATCGGCCAGGGCGGCATCGCCACCTTCGCCCGGCTGGGCATCAATATCCGCGACGCCAACGGACACCTACGCAAGACGGACGAGGTGCTCGAGGACGTGGGCAAGCGGGTCAAGGGCATGGATCGCCCCAAGGCAGAGATGTTCCTGGGCCAGCTGGGCATCGACAAGAGCCTGTACAGGTCGCTGACCCAGGACGTCTCCGGCCTCACCGAGGCCTACCGCGGCATGTACGCGGCCACGGGCATGGACGCCGAGAAGTCCGCCGAACAGAGCCGCGACTTTGTCAAGGAGGTGAAGATCCTCAAGGAGGTCTTCAGCCTGCTGGCCGAGACCGTGGGCGTGGCCCTCATCGGCAAGGCTGGTAAGGACGTGAAGACCTTCCGGCAGACGTTGTTAGACAACTTCAAGCCGATCGTGAACGTGGTCAAGGCGGTTATAGACGTGATCATGGCCATCGCCGGGTTCATCTTCGCGCTTGGCCTGCGCGTGTTCCAATGGATTGCCGGCCTCATCGAGTGGTTCCAGAGCCTCGACGCCTCAACCCAGACCCTTATTTTGTCCGTGCTCGGCTTTGCTGCTGCCTGGAAGTACTTGAACCTGGCCTTCATGGCCACGCCGATCGGCATGATCATCACCGGGCTTATCGCCCTGGTGTCCATCATCGACGACCTCATGACCTACATGGAGGGCGGGGAAAGCCTCATCGACTGGGGACCCTGGGTGGGCGACATCGAGAAGATCGGCGCCGCGCTTGGCCCGCTCATGGACAAGCTCGGCGAGCTGTGGGGCATGCTCAAGGGGCCGCTGGCCGAGGGCTTTGCCATCATGGGCCAGGGTGCCATCGAGGTCCTTACGGCCATCCTGGGTGCGTTCGTCAACCTCATCTCCACGGTCGTCTCCTTGCTTAGCGGCGATTGGTCCGCCGCCTGGGAGTCTGCGCTCAAGCTCGTCAAAAGCCTTTGGGACATGGTCATGGGGCTGCTGAAGTTTACGGGCCTGAAGGACATCGGCAACGCCGTGGTCAGGCACATGACCGGCGGCAACGACGAGAAGGCGCAGCCGGTACTTGGCCCGTCCCCGGCCTATGCCGCAGCCGCGGCCGGCGCCGGGATGATGCCCGGCAAGACTGAGATCAATGCCAACAACAACTTCTACATCGACGGCTCGGGAGATCCCGAGACCGTGGGCCGCACCGTGCTGAACGGCCAGGGCCGGGCCAACGCCGACATGGTGCGCAACACCAAGGGCGCCGTCAGATGAGCGCCGACACCCTGTCCTCCAGCCCGCAGCCCATCTACCTGCGGCCCGTGCGTTCCATCGGCGGCCTGGTGATGGACGTGACGGTGGAGGAAAACCACACGCACGAGCTGGAGATCACCGAGCACCCGGTGGAACAGGGCGCGGCCGTGACGGACCACTCCTACATGAAGCCCAGCTCGGTGACCATCAAGGCCGGGGTGACAGACTCCAAGCCCGTATGGCCGGCCGGGGACAGGCCCTCGGTGGTCACCTACGAGGCCCTGCGCAAGCTCCAGCGCACGCGCGAGCCCATGGACGTGGTCACCGGCAAGGTCGTGTACAAGAACATGCTCATCAAGTCGCTGAACGTCCCGGCGGACGCCAGCACCGAGTACGCCCTGGTCTTCACTGCGGAGCTGCAGGAGGTCATCATCGCGCGCGTGGTGGCCATGGCCGTGCCGCGCTCCCGGCAGCTGAAGCGCAAGACCAACGCCACAGTGGACAAGGGCCAGAAGCAGGCTGAGCCGGTGAAGAAGTCTGCTGATCTCCAACTGGTTGGAGGCAAGGGCTACCGGAGGCCGACAAGCTGATGGCTGACAATACCTACGTCATCCCCCTGACCGCCGAGGATCAGACCTTCACCGTTTCGCTCGGTGGAACCGAGCTGCAGCTGACCCTGCGCTGGAACGACGCGGACGAGGGCGGCTGGATCCTGGACCTGGCCCTGCCCGACGGCGGCGGCGATCTGGTGACCGGGATCCCGCTCGTCACCGGCTGCGACCTGCTCGCGCCGTATGCCCATCTCGGCCTCGGCGGGGGCCTGGTGGTTTGGGCCGACGACACCGACCTGCCGCCCACGGTGGACAACCTCGGCGCCGGCGTTGACCTGGTGTTCATCACCACGGAGGCCGTATGAATCGCGCAGCCGCCACCAGCTCGAACGTCAGCCCGACCATCGGCCAGAGCGACCGCCTGTACCTGCGCGAGTGCAGCCTCGTGGTGGGCGGCCGTGACGAGGGCCTGGAGCTGGGCGAGCTGCGCGTGGTGTTCAGCACCCAGAAGGCCGACTTCGAGACGCCCAACCGCGCGAACATCAAGGTCTACAACCTTTCGGAGGAGACCAAGAACCGGCTGAAGACCAAGGAGTTCACCAAGGTCGTCCTGCAGGCCGGGTACGTGGGCAACATCGGGCTGATCTTCGGCGGCAACATCCGCCAGGTGCGCTTCGGCCGGGAGAACGGCGTCGACACCTATGCCGACTTCCTCGTCTCGGACGGCGACAGGGCCTACAACTACGCCGTGGTCAACGCCACCCTGGCCGCGGGCGCCACGCACAAGGACCAGGTGAACGTTGCCTCGGCCGCCATGGCCGAGCACGGCGTCACCCCGGGCTACGTCCCGGATCTCGGCGGCCAGCAGTTGCCCCGGGGCCGCGTCATGTACGGCATGGCGCGCGACTATATGCGCGAGTCCGCCGCGAGCACCAACACCTCCTGGAGCATCCAGGACGGCAAGCTGCAGATGGTGCCGAAGCGCGGCTACATCCCGAGCAACCCCATCACTTTGACGGCCGAGAGCGGGCTCATCGGCATGCCCGAGCAGACCAATGACGGCATCATGGTCCGTGCGCTGCTTAATCCGCAGTTCCGCGTGGGCGGCCGGATCCACCTGAACAACAAGAGCATCGTCCTGCTCAAGACGGACCTCAAGATCGGCGCATTCATGAAGGCCCCGCGGCTCAACAACGACGGTCTGTATAGGATCCTGGCCGCCGAGTTCAAGGGCGATACCCGCGGCAAGGACTGGTACGCCGACCTGACGTGCGTGGGCATCGACGCCTCCGCGCCCATCGGCTCCCGGATCATCGTCAGCAACGGAGGCCGGTGATGGATCTGCGCGAGCGCATCGAAGATCCCGTGGAGGGCCAGCGAGCCGCTTTGGACGGCCGCCAGGCGCAGATCCAGACGGCCATGCCGGGCATCATTCAGAGCTACGACGCCGAGCGCCAGACCTGCACTGTGCAGCCCGCCATCAAGGGCCGGGTCGAGTCCCCGGACGGCAGCGTGGCCAGCGTGGCCCTGCCGCTGCTGGTGGACGTGCCCGTGATCTTCCCTTCGGGCGGCGGCATGAGCTTCACCTTCCCGGTGCACGAGGGCGACGAGTGTCTCGTGGTCTTCGCCTCGCGCTGCATCGACGCCTGGTGGCAGTCCGGCGGCGTGCAGGAGCCCCTTGCCGCGCGCATGCATGACCTTTCCGACGGCTTTGCCCTGGTCGGGCCCAGGAGCCAGGCGCGCAAGCTGGCGGACGTGAGCACCACGGAAGCACAGCTGCGCAGCGATGACGGCTTGCTGTGCATGAGCTTCAACCCGGCCACCCACGAGCTCATCGTGAAGGCCCCGGGCGGGGTGAGCTTTGACACGCCGCTGCTGCACTGCACCGGCGACATCACGGCCGGCAGCATCAGCCTGCAGCACCACACCCATCCCGACGCGCAGGGCGGCAGCACCGGAGGCCCGGCATGAGGCACCGCAAATGGACATCCACCGGGGACATCCAGTTCGGGCACGGCCAGGCCGACTACTGGATCGACACGCCCGAGGGCGTGGCCCAGGCCGTGGTCTCGCGCCTGAAGCTCATGACCGGCGAGTGGTTCCTGGATTCGCAGGAAGGCACGCCCTATGTCGGCGGCGTGCTGGGGAAGCACACCGACCAGAGCTATGACCCCGTGATCCGCGAGCGCATCCTCGACACCGAGGGCGTGACCAGCCTGGACGAGTATTCCTCCAGCCTTGACCGCGACACGCGCAAGCTCTCCATCGCCGTCACCATCAGCACGAAGTATGGCCAGGCCCAGCTTCAGGAGGTGCTCTAATGGCCCTCGTCGGCTTCATTGATGCTCTGGGCATCCACGTGCCCACCTATCCCGAGATACTGGACGAGCTGAAGGACAACTTCCGGTCCATCTTCGGGCCGGACGTCTACCTCGAGGCGGACAGCCAGGAAGGCCAGATGCTGGCCATGTTCGGCCTGGCCCTGCATGACTCCAACCAGCTGGCCGTGAGCGTCTACAACTCCTTCTCGCCACAGACGGCCCAGGGTGCGGGCCTCTCCCGCATGGTGATGCTCAACGGCCTGGCCAGGCAGGTTGCCTCCAACTCCACGGTCGACGTGACGCTTACCGGCGTCGCGGGCACCATCATCACCAAGGGTGTGGTCCAGGACGTGGCCTCGCAGAGGTGGAATCTGCCGCCATCGGTGACCATCCCGTTCAGCGGCGCGATCACCGTCACGGCCATGGCTCAAAACCTGGGCGACATTCAGGCCGCCGCCGGCGACGTGGCCCAAATTGCCACCCCGACACGCGGATGGCAGTCCGTGACCAACGCAGCAGCAGCCACGCCCGGAGCCCCGGTCGAGTCCGACGCCACCTTGCGCCAGCGCCAGGACGTGTCCACGGCCCTGCCGTCCCAGACCGTGCTCGAGGGCATCGTGGGCGAGCTGGCCAACCTCGCCGGCGTGACGCGCTACAAGGGGTACGAGAACGATTCGTCCTCCGAAGACGATAACGGGATCCCCGCTCATGCCATCGCGCTAGTGGTGGAGGGCGGCGACGACACGGCCATCGCCGAGGCCATCGCCGTGAAGAAAACGCCGGGCAGCCCCACCCATGGCACCACAAACGTCGTGGTGACCGACAGATACGGCATGCCCAACACCATGCATTTCTTCCGGCCGAGCAATGTGGGCATCGACACGGCCATCGGGATCAAGGCCCTTGCCGGATATGTGAGCACCACCGGCGATGCGATCCTGGCGAACCTCGCGGCCTGCTACGATGGCCTGGACATCGGCGAGGGCGTGCTGCTGTCCAAGCTCTACACCCCCATCAACGCGGCCGAGCCGGACCCGGCCAGAAAGACCTTTGACGTCATCAGCCTGGCCATTGCCCGGCATGGTGGCGCCCCAGCCGCAAGCAACCTGGTGCTGGCCTTCAATGAAGCGGCCAGCGGAACCGCCGGCACTGCCACCCTGACGGTCAGCTAGGAGATCCGGACATGCCCCTGCCGACTCTGGACGACTACCTCAACCTGGCCACCTCGCTCTACCGGGGCAAGCCGAATTTCACGGCCCTGTGCACGGCGCTGATGCAGCCCCTGGTCGACCTGCAGGGCCTGCTCGGGGCGGTGCGCTCGGGCTTCGACCTGGACACGGCCGTGGGCGCGCAGCTTGACCAGGTGGGCGAGTGGGTTGGCCGGTCGCGCTATCTGGCTGTGCCCCTTGAGGGCGTCTATTTCTCCTGGGGCATCCCCGGCGTCGGCTGGGGGCAGGGCTCCTGGAAAGGCCCGTACGACCCGGAATCGGGCATGGTGGCCCTGCCGGACGACGTGTACCGCACGCTGCTGCGCGCCAAGATCGCGGCCAACTCCTGGGACGGGACCATTCCCGGAGCTTACGAGGTCTGGCAGACGCTGTTCAAGGGCTCCGGACCCATCATCGTGATCCAGGATCTTCAGGACATGACCATGGTCGTCGGCGTGGCCGGGCAAAGCCTGGACGCGGTGACGCGCTCCCTCCTGGTGCACGGCTACCTGCCGCTCAAGCCTGCCGGCGTCCGCATCCGCTACTTCGCCGTGCCGCCAGCGGGCGGCAAGATCTTCGCCTGGGGCTGTGACTCCGAGGCCCTGGGCGGCTGGGGCATCGGCAGCTGGCCCGAGCACATCATACTGGAGGGCGCATGAGTCCCATCGCCAAACTTTCGGGGCCGAAGCTCTCTGCGGCCGAGGCCCTGGCCGCTGCCCGGTCGGCTGTGACCAAGGCCAACGCGGCGGCGGCCTCGGCCACAGCTGCGGCAGGATCTGCAAACACGGCAATGGCGAAGGCGGCCGAGGCAACCGACAGCGCCAGCGTGGCTGCGGGGAATGCCTCTACAGCCAGCACCAAGGCCGTTGAAGCCGACACCTCGGCCTCCAATGCGGCCACCAGCGCCACGGAGGCGGCTGGCTCGGCAACGGCCGCCGCAGGCTCGGCCTCCAGCGCATCGGGGGATGCGGCCAACCTGGTCGCGCTCCTGGCCTCGTTCCGGGGCGTCTTCCTGGGGGCCTTCAGCTCGGACAGCGCGGCCGTGGCCTTTGCAACGGTCCAGGGCATCAGCCTAGCTGCTGGCTTGATGTACGAGAACACCACGGAGAACAAGTTTCGCATCTACAGCGGCACGGCCTGGGGCGACTATGATGCCTCGGCGCAGGTCAGCCAGTCCGCAGCGGCCTTGAGCGCGACCAATGCAGCCGGTTCAGCTTCAGCAGCTGCAGGTTCGGCCACGGCAGCAGCAGGCTCAGCCACCAGCGCCAGCGGCTCGGCTGGGACGGCGACGACCAAGGCCTCGGATGCCTCGGCCTCCGCGACTGCGGCTGCCAGCTCGGCCAGTGCGGCAGCATCGAGCGAGACAGCAGCATCCGGTTCGGCCACCAGCGCCAGCGACTCGGCTGGGACGGCGACGACCAAGGCCTCGGATGCATCAACCTCCGCAACAGCAGCAGCCGGCTCGGCCAGCGCAGCCAACACCAGCGCGACGAATGCGGCCAGCTCGGCCACGGCTGCGGCCGGTTCGGCCACCAGCGCCAGCGGCTCGGCCGGCACGGCCACTACCAAGGCCTCGGAAGCGTCCACTTCGGCCACGGCCGCAGCCGGTTCGGCCGCCAGCGCCAGCGGCTCTGCCGGCACGGCGACCACCAAGGCTTCGGAAGCCTCGACCTCCGCCACTGCTGCGGCAGGCTCAGCGACCACCGCGACCACCAAGGCCTCGGAAGCGTCCACTTCGGCTACGGCCGCAGCCGGTTCGGCCACCAGCGCCAGTGGTTCTGCCGGCACAGCCACCACCAAGGCCTCGGAAGCCTCGACCTCCGCCACTGCTGCGGCAGGCTCAGCGTCCACCGCGACCACCAAGGCCTCGGAGGCGTCCACTTCGGCCACGGCCGCAGCTGGTTCGGCAGCTGCTGCTGCGGCTTCTGCCGCATCGATCGCCGGCGGCTCCCCCACCAACTACATCACCGGCCTTTCCCCGTCCTACGCCAGCACCACGACACTCTCCGTGGCCGCAGGAAAGGCGCGCGACGCCGTCGACGCGGCGGACATCACCCTGGCTGCGGCCATCATCAAGAGCCTTTCGGCCTGGGCTGTGGGCTCGGGCAATGGCGGCCTGGACACCGGGGCCGTCGCCGCCTCGACCTACTACTACATCTGGCTCATCAAGCGCACCGACACGAGCGTGGTTGATGTCCTGTTCTCCCTGTCCGGAACGGCCCCGACCATGCCCGCGAACTACACGGTCAAGCGGTGCATCGGGAGATTCAGGACCAATGGCAGCAGCCAGGTCGACCCTCTGGCGATTATCAGCGCGAACCCCGCCAATCGTTGTGCCGAAGTAATCACCGCAACGCGCGCCTTTGTTCAGCCTCCGTGGGCGCCAGACTATAAAATGAGCATCGCGGGAGGCGGTGCTGTCAATAGCGGCGTGGGCGGATGGGGCGCCGCCTCTGCTGGCAGCGGTATTAAATGGATTCGCGGACAAGCCGCAGGGACATCAACCACGGTCACTATTGGTGCCGCAGGGGCAACGTCATCGTTTGGTGCTGCTGTAACTTGTACCGGGGCATCAGGCGCAGTGTCCAATGGCAACTGTTCTGGCGCAGACATTAACATACCCGGAGAAGCCGGACTGGGCTCTTTCGTGGGTGGCGGTGGCTACAGACAGGGTGGAAATGGCGGAGGCACCTTGTTTGGCCCTGGTGGCGGCACCATCACCGGGAGCAATGGACAGCCTGGAATTGCCTTTGGCTCCGGTGGCGGCGGCTGTGGCGCTGATGCGGACGGCATATTCGGTTTTACTAACGGCGCTAGTGCTCCTGGCGGCTGCATCATTGAGTTCTAGGAGGACATGCACATGAGATTCGCCCTCATCGAAAATGGCATGGTCAAGGAACTGTTCGAGGCCCTGCCGGAGTTCCATCCTGACGTCATGGCGCTGATCCAGCAGGTCACGGACGACACCCAGCCAGGCATGGAGCAACAAGCAGACGGACGCTTCGCGTGGCCGACCCCGCCTGCCCCGAATTTCAAGGCGCTGGCCCAGGCCGCGCTGGACAAGTCGGACATGACAGCGCTGCGCTGTGTGAAGGCAGGTGTCGCGTTCCCTCCGGCGTGGTTGGCCTATTGCACGGCCCTGCGGGGGATCGTGACCAGCGGCGCGGGGCCGTTGCCTGTGCAGCCGGAATACCCGGCCGGAACATAAACCAAATCCCAAAGGGGGCACAGAGACATGACCACACCCATTAACGAGATCTACCCGTTTGCAGAAAACGCGATCGCGTTGAACATCCTGGACAATGCCGACTACCTGGCGGATGCCCAGAGGCTTGCAGGGCACCAGATGGGCATCGGCAGGCAGGAGCTGGAAAACGCGGTGCTGCGCAATCTGTCCCGCTTCTGCCATGGCCTGGCGCAGTTCATCGCCGAGAATTACACGCCAGGCGTGGTGGACGACGGCGACGCCTCGAAGATCGTCGCCGGCATGACGGCCGCCGTCGAGGCTGTCGCTGCGGGCATCATCTCGACGGTCGCCGGGGCCACAACTGTGGCTGCCGGCATCGCCCGCCTGGCCACCGAGGCAGAGGTGCTGGCAGGCGAGGGGACCAACACCATTGTCGTCCCTGCGGACCTGGCCGCGCTCCTCGCCGCTGCCCTGACCGGCGTGGCGCGCATCGGCGTTGTCAACGCCTACACCAGGCAGCAGTACTCCGCGCAGCTGGCGCGCGTGGGCCAGAGCGGCAATCAGGCCGTGGATCTGGATCTTGATCAGGCCCTGGCCATCTCGGCCACCGGGGCCATCACCATGGATGCCCCCAGCCACATGGCCGCAGAGAAAACATGCACGCTGCGCCTGTATTCATCTAGCCCGCAGCCGATTTCCTGGAACACCGCCTGGCATGGCACCAGCTTTGTCGGCCTGCCCACGGTCACGGTGGCCAACAAGTGGCTGTCCTTGGATTTCGTCTGCTTCGGCACGTACATGGTGTTGATGGGCATGGCCCAGGAGGTCTGATGATCTTCGGCAAAAGAATAGGTCAACAGGCGCGGCCGCTGAATTACCTGGCCGACGGCAGCCCCTTCGGCTCTGTGCAATTCAACGGCAACCTGGCCTGGATGCATGATGGGACGTTGACGGGTGCCTCCAACGATGGAGCGCATACGTGTGGCTTCAACCCCTATGGCGCGGGCGCGTATTACGGCCTTGCCTTCGGATATGACTGGGGGTTGGGAAGGGGTGCCGTTCTCGCTTCCGCCATCGCCCATGGCACCTCCAATGTGGGGTTCTGCGGATTTCAGGGCGATGTGTCCGGGCTCTATCTCACCCTGTACGGCTCGAACATCAACCCAGCCACAGCCGGGTGGACGGCTGGCCAGGTGCTCGGCGTCAGCTCGCAGTGGTCAGAGAACTGGACCGGGGATCCCGGGCCGCAGACCGTGTCGGCCAATGTCTTTGCCCCGTTCAGGTACACCTGGTTCATCCTGGGCAGCGACAACACCGCCTATCTTTCGCACCCCGACATGTACCTGACAGAGGGCGTTTTCGTCGGCACGCTGCTGGGCTGCTAACGTCCTGCGGCAAAACCAAGAGGAACAAGCAATATGAGAACCTACCAATACCCCGCCAACGCGACCATCTTCGACAGCGCCACCAATTATTTCGAGGGCCGGATACTGGCAGAGCCCGCTGTCCTGGCACCCTGCCGCTGCCTCATTGATGGAACCCTCCACGGCCCGGAGATCTGCGACCTGTTGCCGCCGGAAGAGCTGGCGGCCCTCGGCATCAAGCGCGTGGTGGCTGAGGCCTTGCCCAAGGACAAGACCGGCTGGCCCTACCTGCCGGGCGAGCACGTGGACACCGAGACGGACACCGAGATCCAGCGCAGCTTCCCCAACGCCACGCCGGACGTGGAGGGCAGCGCGGCCAACCAAGTCGCATTGGCCAATGCCGTGCGCATCGAGCGCAATGCGCGCATCGCCGCCTGCGACTGGACGCAGCTGGCGGACGCCGCGCTCACGCCGGAGGCCAAGGCGGCCTGGGCCGCGTATCGGCAGGAGCTGCGCGACATCACCAAGCAGAAGGCGTTCCCCAGGTCGGTGACCTGGCCGGCGGAACCGGGGGCGTAGACAGATCTTTGAAGCAGCGGAGGGGCCTTTGCAGGCCCCTCCGGCATTTGGATGGGAGAGGCGGGGGCGGTTGCAGGCGCCCCCACTGGCCGGATGCGCTAACATCCGACCACGGCTGATGCCGCTCTCCGGCCCGTGCACGGGTTGCCGGAGAAGTAGCAGGCAGAGGCGCAACATTCAAGGATGGACCATGTCCAAGAGCCCGTTATGCTGGATCGGAGGCAAAAGCCTCCTGGCCAAGACCATCATCCCCCGCATCCCACCCCACGAGACCTACTGTGAAGCCTTTGCCGGAGCTGGCCAGGTCTTCTTCCGCAAGCCGGAGAGCCGCTACGAGACCCTCAACGACCTCAACGGCGACCTGGTCACCTTCTACCGCGTGCTGAAGCACCACCTGGAGGAGTTCTGCCGGCAGTTCAAGTGGATGCTGGCCAGCCGCGAATGGTGGGAGGACTGGACCAGGCAGCTGCATGCCGGTGGCCTCACCGACATTCAGCGCGCGGCCATGTTCTATTACCTGCAGCGCCTCGGCTTCGGCGGCAAGGTGGTTGGCCGCACCTTTGGCGGCGGCCCGCAGCAGCGGCCCAGGGTCAACCTGCTGCGCCTGGAGGAGGAGCTGTCAGAGGCGCATCTGCGGCTGACCAGGGCCGTCATCGAGCATTTGCCCTATTGCGATTTTCTGTCGCGCTATGATAGGATCGGAACCTTTTTTTACCTGGACCCGCCGTATTGGGGCATGGAGGGCTATTACGGCAAGACGCTGTTCTCACGCGAGGACTTCACGAGCCTGGCCACCCAGCTCGCCGGCATCAAAGGCAAGTTCCTGCTGAGCCTCAACGACGTGCCCGAGGTGCGTGGGATCTTCGAGGCCTTCCACATCGAGGCGGTGACCACCCGCTACTCGTGTTCGAGGTCGACCAGCAAGCAGGTCGGAGAGGTGCTCATCAGCAACTACGACCCGCCGGCGACGGCTTGATTTTGAAACAGTGTTGCAATAGGTGAAACAGCGGGCGAGGGTCAATTATCGCGATTCTCGCCCGCATTTTTCGCGACGCGCATCAGCCGGAGGCTATTACCTTTGCCACGGCCGCGCCTGCTGTCAAGGACAAGGGCGCGCTTCGCCTGTGTGCTCGATGACCTTGATCAGCCGCCACTTGCCGCCCCGGAAGCGCAGGGCAAAGGTCAGGGCCAGCACCGCGATGTAGGCCGTGAGGCAGATCCAGGGCGCGTGCAGGCCGCCGGTGTTTGTCG
>Ga0007792_10000081_pt1 | contig 39369 bp, 28 predicted proteins | sample CryBogmetaGMA6M_FD_60371 | JGI IMG/M metagenome (GOLD analysis project Ga0007792, IMG submission 60371) | Freshwater microbial communities from Crystal Bog, Wisconsin, USA - MA6M | ecosystem: Environmental > Aquatic > Freshwater > Lake | place: Crystal Bog, Wisconsin, USA | collected 2009-07-06
AAGAATGTTGGATATGACTTAATTCATATATTCGAAGATGAGTGGAAATTAAAAAATAAATGTATAAAGAATACATTAATAAATATACTAAAAAAACATAAACATAAAGTAGATATAAATGATTGCACGATTAAAGAAATAGACGATAGTACAAAAACTCGATTTCTGTTGAAATATTGCATACAAGGAGATTATTTAGGTTCTTCGACTAGTTTGGGTCTTTTTTATAAAAATCGACTAATATCAGTAATATGCGTATCTTTTGATGGAAACAAAAACCAAGTAAAATGTACTATACAGAGAATGGCTAATATGTATAATGTAATGGCTACTGGATGGGAAACTTCAATGTATAAACATTTAACCAAAAATTATAATATACATTCATTTTTTATTGAAATAGATAATAGGTTAGGTGGAATTAACCAGATATCGTGGTTAGATGCAGAATATACTATCGAAGAAATACCACCACAACCTTGGGTTTTAAAGGATGATAGAAGATATCCATTAAGTATATTAGACTATCTAAGAAGTAATAATTTATTAGAAAAGTATGATCCTAGTTTGAATGAATATGAAAATCTTAAATTAAACAATTATGATTATATTTGGGATTGTGGTTATTTAGAAGTAACGATATTAAACAAAAAGACAAAAATAAAGTCAACCGATATTATTGCCCCAGTCGTTCCTCTCTCCACAATACCAGAATCTTCTGTTTCTATCAGAGAAAAAGGCCATTTAGTATATACCTACCCAATCGAAGCCCAAATGCGCGAAGTGGAGAATGTCAAGAAAGGCAGGGGAGATTTCAATTCAACTGCATACTATACCAAAACCGTACTATCCAATCAGCCACATTATTATGAGATAGAGAATAAAATATGGTCTGAGAACAAAGATGGTGTACGAGATAAACTACTCAGTAATCGATACAAATATATAGGAAAGAATGAATTTCAGATCAATGAAAAGGAAATATTGAGGGGAATGAAAATTTCGGGAATACACATTGGCTTTACACATTTCAATTCATTATGGATAAAGGCATTCATAGAAAAGTATAATGTGAAATCCTTATATGATCCAACGGCTGGTTGGGGTCATAGGTTGCTGGGATCTCATGGAATTCAGTATGTTGGAAATGATTGGGATGAAAGGACATATAACGGATTGTGCAGAATTAGGAATACCTTCAATTTCACGAATGCTGTATTATATAATCAGGATTGTTCTAAGTTTACACCAGACGAAGACTATGATGCTGTGTTTACCTGTCCACCGTATTTCAACACAGAAACATATAAGGATAAATCCTTTAAAGATATTGCAGATTATACAGATTGGTGGAATAGAACAATAAAATCGGCAATGAAGCCATCTGTAAAATATTTCTCATATGTCATCAATTCAGAATATAAATCTCTTTTATATGATGTATGTATACAAAATGGATTAGAATTTATAGAAGAGATATCATTAGGGAGAAGAGTTAATCATTTCCAACATAACACTAATTTGGTAAAGGGTGAATTTTTGTATGTATTTAAATAAGATGACAAAAGAAGAAAAAATAAATTTAATAAAATATCATTTAGGACAGGGAATTACCTTGTTTTTGAAGGGAAATCACCCAGAATTATATGAAGAGATTAATTCATTATATCCACAACTAATTAATTATCCATTCAAACAAAAGTTATATTGGTTTATCAACAACATAACCGATTTCCCTATATGTGATATTTGCAAAAGTCCAAATAAACGAATAATACAAAATATAAGACTCGGACATAGAGTAAATATATGCTCTAGAAAATGTTCGGTCAATCATCCAGAAACCATCAAAAAGAAAATAAATACATGGATCAATAAATATGGAGTAGATAATCCATTTAAATCTGACATAATAAAAAGAAAGATCGTAAATACGAATTTAGAAAAATACGGTGTTGAACATAATATGCAATCAGACGCAGGAAAACAAAGGTTCAGAGATAGCTGCATCGACAAATATGGAGTAGATCATCCAAGCAAAGTCAAGGAATTTCAGGACAAAAAGAAAAAAACATGGATAATGAAATATGGAGAATCACATCCATTAAAAAACAGAAAAGTACTAGAAAAACAAAAACAAACAAATTTGAGAAAATATGGGGTAGAGCACACAACTGAAGTAGAAGAGTTCAAAAAGAGAATTAAAGCAACTAATATTGAAAAATATGGAGTAGACAATCCATTCAAAGCTGACATCATAAAAAATAAAATAAAAACAACAAACAATAGAAAAAATATAGACAACCCTAATAGAATGAAACTAATACAAGAAAAGATAAAAAATACCAATATCGAAAAATATGGAACTAATAGCTTTTCTAGAACACCTGAATATAAAGAAAAATACAAGAACACCTCTTTGGATATATATGGAGTAGAATATCCAACTCAGGATAATAAAATTAAACAAAAAACGAAAAACACAATAACGGAAAGATATGGAACGGTTGATAACCCAAGCCCAGAAAATATAAGCCAGACTAATCATTTCAAAGAACTGATCCCCAGCATACAAGAAAAGATATATAACACCAAAAAGAAAAATAACACATTTAAGACATCTAATCCAGAGAATGAGATATATAAAAATCTCATAATTAAATATCCAGACACAATTCGGCAATATAAAGATGAAAAATATCCATATAATTGTGATTTTTATATACCATCGAATCAATTATATATAGAAATAAATTTCAGTTGGATGCATGGCAAAGAAGCATACACGGGGGCAGCGTACCAAAAAAAGATAGTTGCTATGTGGCTAGAACGATCAAATGAATTGAATTTTAGAAAAAAGCCAAAGGCAGCATATCTAAACGCAATAAATAGTTGGACACGTAGAGACGTTGAGAAGAAAATATGTGCTGATAGAAATAAGTTAAATTGGTTGTGCTTTTATACAAAAAGTAAATTTTATGCATGGTTTTCAACTTCGTCACCACAAATAACCCAAAAATAACTAAATATTAGTAGATAGATTAAATTACTGGTGATGGTTAAGTATATCATCAAAAAAATCCAAGAATTTGATAAATATTTAAAAGAGATAGATACTCTTTTAATGCATGTATATAAGGAGAAATGATATGGAAACATCTAATGTAAGTAGTATTCTTGGTGGTGGAGTGGCCTCTTGGACAACTTCAGTAAGTGCTGTAACGGGCTATCGCACTGATTTGGCTCGTGGTATTACTGCCGCGCAGGTACCGTATTCGGCTGTCATAGCCAATACAACCATCGTGACTAACCTGTCTGCTGGATCGGTATTCGCCGTTCTGACAGCAACTACAACTCCTGCTTAACAGGATTGTATAGTATAATTTAAATTCCGCATATTCGAAAGTTTATGCGGAATTTTTTTGCTCTAAAGCATAAGTATTTGAAGAGAGAATATCATCTTCAAGGAGAACAATATGTCATATAATAATTATTCAATCACAATAGATACACACAACATAAACGGAAAAATAGTAGGAGCATATGCAACTGAAACTTATCTATGTTCCTCGGCATTAGCTTTTACACCTACATCAGGAGTATCTTCGTTTAGGATCACTAATATTGATATTATTGGTGCTTCTTCGGGACAATTTCTAGTATCAGCGGACAAGGCATTGCCCTTTACTGTTGTTAATGGAACCACAAATTCCATACTATTTAATGTTTCTTTCGCCAATACCAGTCCTAGTGAGACCACGTTAGTATACGCTGCGTCAGCTAAAGTAAGTACATCCGGTGGAGCATTATCGGCAGAGTCTACCGGAACATTTATGACTACATTAACCACAATTTCTGGATTTAGTGTAAATGGAACTAACGGATGGAGAGGTTCGGATGGTGGTCGTATTTGGACTACACATGCAGAACACGCTCGTATGCGTAATTTAGGTTTCATCTAAAAGTCAAACAAAACAAAAAAGGATGTCTCTAATCAATAACGAGACATCCTTTTCTTTGTAATATAGTCTATCGTTTAATATCTTTTGGATCGACTATATCAATGACTTCTATAAATTTAGGCCCAGAATCTGTAGCCTTATCAAGTAATGCTTTCATTATTTCTTCACGAGAAGCAACTACTATATTAGTTTGATTAATGGTAGTATCTCCACCGTATTTATCTAATAATTTTCTAGATGAATCTAAATCCATTTGCTTTAGTTCTTTAGCTGCTTTCTCTTTTCGTTTCTGTAAATTAATTTTGTTTAGGATTTCAATCGAAGAAGATACTGAAGACATTAGTTTTGAATACGCTTCTATCGTTTCGGCATCGGCTCCACTCATAATAGACTGTTTCATTGCTTCTGTGGTATCAATACCCTGCTGTATTAGCTGGGAAGACTTTCTATATATAAAATCATCTATATTGTTATCATCAATAGTTTCTGGTTTGCTTTCTATACTTTCGCTTTTTGGCGGATTCATGAATCCTGTAAGAGATTTAGTGTTTTTTAATTCTGACACTAAATCGTTTAAATCATCTAATTGTTGTTTGCTCATATATAAATAATTACATTTTATCTTGAAATATCTACCCGATATGGTATTATATATTTAAGGAGTATATATGGAACTGAAAAATGAAATGATGGAAAAGTGTTATAAATACACATTGGATTGTACGGATGACGAAGCAACACAACTCAAGAAGATTGCAATTGAGAGATTCAAAAATGACGAAAAGGCGCAAGTAGAATATGCAGTTATTTCTCTATTAGCAGAAGCCGTTGGAATGCTTGATATAGACGATAAACCAAAGAAGACTAGAAAGCCAAGGACAAAGAAGACATGAAAGGTGTTCTGCTGGCGGGTGGAAATGGAAAAAGATTATTACCATTAACAAAATCTGTAAATAAATCACTATTACCCATAGGTGATAAACCAATGCTACAACATTGTATTGAGAAGTTTACTGAAACGGGTATTAATGATATAATAGTAGTAACTGGTGGGAATCATTTAGGCGGAATCGCTGAATTCTTAGGAAGCGGAAGAGAATTTGGATGTAACATTACATATAAAGTACAAGAAGATGCCGGTGGAATTGCTCAAGCATTATCACTAGCAGAAAGATTTATAGACGATGATCAAATGTGTGTGTTACTTGGAGACAATATATTCCAATCTTCGTTAACTTCCTTGCTAGTTAATTACTATATGCAAACCACCATAGGAGCTATGGTGGTTTTAAAGGAAGTAGCCGATCCTGAACGATTTGGCGTAGCCACCCTTAGTGGAGGTAATATTACAAAAATCGTAGAGAAACCTATATTGCCCGAAAGCAAATATGCAGTTACTGGAATATATATATATACGTCTAAAGTATTTGATATTATACGTAAATGCAAGCCAAGTGGCAGGGGAGAGCTAGAAATAACAGACGTAAATAATGATTATATCTTGCAAAATGAATTAAAGTATGTTATTATGGATAGCTGGTGGACTGATGCGGGAACTCATGAGAGTTATCAGAAAGCAAATGAACTATATAAGGAGATGAAAAATGGAAATTAGAATTACAGTAGGAAACAAGACATGGATCGTTCCTTCCAATGCCATAGGTGGATTGGTAGGATGGCTTAGTACTAATGCAGTCGAAGTCGGTGGACAGAGACAGGAAATACGAGAGATACGAAATGATCGAAACCAAGACCCAAGACAGTTAATTTCGGAGTAAAATGCAAGTAGAAATAAAGTTCAAGAAAATTCATCTAGACGCAAAGCTTCCCACAAGGAAGCACGGAAATAGACAGATCACTCCATATGAGGAGAATTTCCTATTCAACGAGAATAGTAGATTTGAAATGGAACGTCCAGAGCAGTATGCGATGGGATATCGTATTGCATTCCCTACGGAACTGGATGCCAATCGACAACCTACTGATATTGTCATAGGAACTGGTGATACTGGGTATGATCTGTATTGTGTAGAGGATAAGACTATATTTGCACATTCTTCGGTTACTATCAATACTGGTATTGAAGTAGCATACATAACTCCGGGATATTGGTTCAAGATAGAGTCTCGGTCTTCCTTAGGATTCAACAATAATATATTAATTTTTCCGGGGGTTGTGGATAACAGCTATCGCGGAATCTCATATATTTTGTGTTTTAATCTCTCTGATGTAAAGTATGATATCAAGGCTGGGGATCGTATTGCACAGATCGTGGTATATCCTGTTATTGAGCCTCAGATGAGTTGGGCTGATGAAAAGGTAGAGACCGTTCGTAATGAGGGTGGAATTGGATCGTCTGGAAAGTAAATGGAAAACAATATATTCGATGGGTTGCTTGTTGAGAAATATAGGCCACAGAATTTAACAGATCTGGTGTTAGATCCCTCTGTTCGAGAGTATTTTGATAATATTCTCAAGACAAAGGAAATACCACATCTATTATTCTGTGGCCCAGCCGGTACTGGAAAGTGTTTAGATGGTGATGAATTACTAGAAATATATATATCCGATGATGTGTTAGAAAAATTAAAAAAAGGTGATATAAGATTTTATACATATGAATCCTAAATCATATACTGAAGATTATCTTAATCCACTATGTAAAATAACCGCTAAAGAAAAATGGAAAAAAGATACAATTAAACAAAAAATAGCAGAAAATGGTGGATTTGGATATCTGATTATATGGGAAAATGATTTTAAACAAAACAAAAACGAAACAATAGAAAGGTGTATAAAATTTTTAAATGAATAAAGTAGCAATAAAAATCAAAGATCTATTTAAATGTCTAGAGGTAGATAACAATAAATATGAAGAGCTTCAGACAGTAGCAGATCAAATTTATATAAAAACACCAGAAAACCAACTAACCCCAATAATAGGATATGTAAAAAAACACAATAATGCAATTTATCAAATTACCTTAGAAAATGGTATATCTTTTATGTGTTCTGATAAGCATATTATTATATCAGATGATGTTCCGACGCAAGTCAAATACGCACAAAATATATTAACTATCGATGGATATATAAACATAACAAATAGATGTTTTATAAAATATGATGATGTATATGATATTTCTATAGATGCGCCACATCTATACGTAACTCCGAATGGAATTATACATCATAACACTACTTTAGCAAAAATATTAGTCAAAGAATTAGATGCAGTCTATAGATATATCAATGCCAGTGACGAGCGCGGAATTGATAGTATCAGAGATAAGATTGTTCCATTTGCTCAGACTAAATCTATTGATGGAAAGCTCAAAATAATAATTTTGGACGAAATTGACGGCCAAACCGTAGAAGCGATGAGAGCACTGCGTAATGTAATGGAAGAATATAGTGATAATCTCCGTTTCATCATGACCGCAAACTATAAAAATAAAATTATAGTACCATTACGATCTCGTACAATTCCATTTGAAATCATGCCGCCTATTAAAGAGGTGATGGCACGTATAGCATACATTATAACCAATGAAAATATAAGCGTTAGTGATGAACAGAAGCCACTATTGAAGGAATTGGTAATATCAAACTATCCTGACATTAGGAAGACCATAGGGCTATTGCAAAAGTATACCAAAGATGGGGTACTGACTATAACTAAGGATAAGGGTACTAGTCTATTCGCCAAGGAAGTGTTTAAGAAGATATCATCAGAGAAGAATATATCAGTTATACGAGAATACATAATCCAGAACGAAACCGAATTCAATTCAGATTACTTGGTATTGTTGAAGGGATTGTTTGAGGAAATATATGCGTCTGATATTAAAGATGCAAACAAAGCACAATCTCTGGTATTAATTGGAGATGCTATGTACAAACATCAGTTCGTAATGGATTTTGAAATTAATGCATTCTGTTGTTTCATTCAATTGAATAAATTGTTGAATTAGGTAAGATAGTTACTCAAAATGATGAAATTTCTTCCATCTGAGTAACTATGTCTATAAGTCTCAAACATCAGATCATTTTCTTCATGAAATCCAACATTTTCCTTTAACTTGGCCTGACTACGACCATCTTTAGGTTCTTTGGTATTAGCTAACTTAGTATTCTTCTTACCAAGATTCCTACTTTCATCTTTACCCATAGTTTGCTTGTCGAGTTCCTTTCTCTCGCCATCAGGTTCATCTGTATTGGGGCGAACCAGATTCTTATTATATGGGGCATATCCTTCGGCACCTTCTACTTCTATCTTTTCAAGAATAGACAGGGGAATGGTCATTACGCTGTGCCACATGCCGGGGGCGTGTTCTACATAACAATCGGCCCAAAGGTCGCAGTGGGGGATATTAGCGGCATCTACGGGGCCACTATAGGCTTCGGACTTACCAGATTTGATATAACTGACACGTAGTACTGTTTCATTCTTTATAGCATCTTGTAGGATAGCTTTCATTTGGTCAGAAAGAGATTCTATCTTTTCTGACTTAAGTGCATCCTTCTTGATTTTAGCATAATCTCCACGCAAAAAGCCACCTTGCTGGTAGCGATATAACGTTTCTTCATGAATCTGTTCGAATTTGCCTTTAAATTTATTCATCACAACTCCTTTAATATTATCCATTTCGTATAAATATTTATGTTAGAGAGGGATAAAAATATGGCATCAATCAATTTTAATAACCTAAAAAATACGAATTATAGTCAAAAGAGCTATACGTATACTGATTTGTTCTTAGATTTTACCCAAGAACCCTTTGAATCTGTAATAGGAAATAGATATATTTCAGGAAGTGGAAAGGATATGAAAGTGGCATATGATCTTAATGCTATCAAGAATTCTATAGTTAATCTATTCAATACACTTCCCGGAGAACGTATATTATTGCCAGATTATGGGTGTGATCTGCGTCAATTTATCTTTGAAACGGTAACAGACTCAAATGCTAGATTTATCGGCAGAACGATATCAAAATCAATAGAAAAGTGGGAACCAAGGGTAAAGATAGTAAATATTAATATTGATGGGTATGAAGATAGAAACGAATATGAAATAACTTTAATCTTAGAAGTTCCGTTTCTAAAGAAAGGCGAAAAGCTTAATCTGAAAGGATTATTAAATAGACAAGGATTTACGGTGTAATATATGGCTGATAACACAACAAACTTCACTATACCAAGAGACGGATATTTAAGTTTCGATGCACTTACGCTAAAACAATTTATAAAAGACCGATTGAATGATAATAAAGTTTTTACGGACCAGAATTATGAAGGAAGCTACATTTCTACTATAAACGAAATTATTGCATATACTTTTCATATTCTAATGTATTATCTCAACAGAACTTCTACAGAATCTATGTTTGCTGAATCTCAGATATATGAGAATATGAATCGTATTGTCAAATTATTAGATTATAATCCAATCGGAAAACAAACACCTTCTACGACATTTGGTTTGTCTGGTACTGATAATATTCCAATAGGATTGTATACTATACCTAGATATTCTTATGTTACTAATGGAAATATAAAATATACCATAAATGAAGATATTGTAATATCAAAACAGACTAATTTAGCAGAATCTTTTGATTCAGTAGTTTCACAGAAACTTTTATATCAAGGAGCATTTAACGAATATCCAATATATCAAGCAGTTGGAAATACTAATGAAGTTGTATTCTTTTCTCCCGGAGATGGTGTATTAATTGATCATTTTAATATAGATGTATATGTTAAGGAATTAGCAGATGGGCAGTGGTATAAATGGAATAGGGTTCCTACATTATATCTTGAGAATGGAGCTAGTAGAGCATATGAGGTTAGGATAAACGAAAATAAGAAATATGAACTTAAATTTGGAAACGATATAAACGGCAAACAACTAAAGGCGAATGATAATGTTGCTATATATTATATTGAGACATTAGGAAGCAATGGTGAAATAGGTGCAGGTGGATTAGTTAATCAGCCTCTCAGAACTTTAGCAAGTAGTATATTTAATCAAATTTTGACTGATTTGAATGTTAGAGAGGGTAATAAATACACTTATATTACATCAACAATTGCTAATAATTTTAATATAACAAATACCAATGATTCAACATATTATCAGGCAGAAGAAGATACAGATTCTATTAGAAAAAATGCTCCTGGGGTATTTCGTTCTCAATATAGAGTAGTGACTGAATCAGATTATACTAACTACATAAACAGCAATTTTGCTAATTTGATTCATGATACTAAGGTTGTAAACAACTGGACGTATATGAGCGAACAAATGAAATATTATTATGAAGATATTGGTCTACGAGATCCAAATAACGTCTCAAATATATTATACAATCAAGTAAACTTTGCGGATGCCTGTAATTTTAATAACATCTACGTAATTGCAGTTCCAAAAACCGTAGCTAATACTAAGAACCCAACATCAGTTCTTTCACCTGCCCAGAAAGAACTAATAATGAATTCTCTGAAAAGTGTAAAAACACTAACATCTGAAGTAGTCATATTAGATCCAGTATATATAGCAACTGATTTATGTATACCCGCAGATGGATCGACTACTGTAACATTAGACGATATTGATAATACAGAATTATTAATAGTAAAGGACCAAAATTCCAAACGGGATAATAATTCTATAATATCAGATATAAGCACAGTATTTTCAAATTATTTTGATCGTAGTAACGTTACGCTTGGACAGATTTTTGATATAAGCGCACTAACCTCTGGTATATTATCAGTGGCTGGTGTAAAAGCATTTTATACACGAAGAAAGGATAATAATGCAATTCAGTATTCTGGTCTATCTATGATATCATGGAATCCCATATATCCTTCAGATAAAAAACTAGTAACCAAGAATACCAGTTATGCATATTTTAAGTATCTATTTTTGAATAACAAAGAATATTTTCAAAATAAAATTGTGGTAACCACAACGACAAAGATATACGAGAACATAGAATATTAAAATGAGTACAGAATACATACTTCAAAGTGCCGTTAATTTTCCGGTTTATCTCTGGATGACAGCTCCTCCTTTTGCTTATCAAGGATGTAAGTCTGGAACATTTAAACTTAGCCTTTATTCCGAAGACAATAACGATCATCGTATAGATTTATATTCTCAAGGATCAAGATCGATGCCTTGGCAGACACCACAGAACAAATGGTCGCATTTAAATCCACAGTGGAGATTTACTGATCTAAGTGGAAATATAATAAATAGCATAACGCTAACCAACGCAACATCAACTACCGTTAATGGAGCTACTGGATATTCATCAACTGCTGAATTTTATTATATAGATGATATGCCATCTGAGTTGTGTGGAACTATATTAATATGGGCAGTTGCAGATTTTTCACAATATCCTGCATATTTGGATGACAATACTATATCACAAAGAGTTTCCAGTTATACGAATTCTAAAGTAATCGCGGCTGTGTCATACTTAATAAACCAGTTAACTCCATCAAGTTTAAGTATAACTAGAGATGGTATAAATCCAATGCTTGGCTTTTATTGGAAAGATACTCAGATACCATATGTAGTTTCAGTTATAGGCACAACAGAGGCAGATTCATCTTCTGCTGTTATGAAAGATGTTCCATATTCAAATATATATGGAGTTTCTGGTGGTTCTGTTATTAGAAGTATGTCAGCTATACTTTCATCAGAGTTGACATGGACACCAGATAATAGTAGTGCGTTCTTATCAGCTATTGATTATCAAAATTTTAATGTTGGTGGTTATTTGCTTGGAGAAGTACAATCAAATAATACGGCAAATGAATGTACGATACTTGCTAGTGTGTCCTCTTATTATAAAGAAATTCCAATACAGATTCCTTATTTATGGATATCTAATCCAGAAAATAATAGTTTGAATCGAATATATGCTCCATGTATCAATGAGGATATGATATCAGAGGAAATATCATACTTAACAAATTTAAAAGAAACTGTATATGATGTTACATATCTTCAGGTTTCTGCTCTTACTAACAGTATGGGAGTTACTGGGTTTAATGGTATATATGGAATAGCTATAGATGAATTGAAACAAGTTTGGTGTGCTGATATTGAATCTGATAAAGTATATAAGTTTAGTACCGAAGGAGTTATATTATCTACAATATCCTTTGATCAAGGAGGAACACCAGCGGGTATATCAATTGACTCTTTAAACAATGTATGGGTTACGTTTTTCGATACAGCTTCAGTAGTTCATATAAATGGAACTAATGGAACTATTATGAATGTTATTACGGCTGGAAATCCATTTGCAGCACTATCTTCTATTGATCCTCTATTTAAGCCTATATTAGCCGAAACTGATATGAATAATAATATTTGGGTTACGTATAGTAATACCATATGTTCAAACTTAACCAAATATAGTAGTACTGGAATACTAATTACTACTATTACTTTGCCTACGTGTTCTAATCCTATGGATATTCATATTACTAAAGATAATGATGTGTGGGTATCACTGAATCATCACTCCGGGCCACCATATGGAATGTCTTCAGTTAATAAATATAGCGGAACTACTTATAATTTATTATCAGCCATAGAAACTTTAAATCCAGTTTATTTAACGATGGATAGTGAAGATAATTTATATTTCACCAACAGAGGAAATATACTAACTAGAGTTTCTCCAGTTTCTATTTCTGATTGGTCGGTTGGTGAAAATGTATCACCGGAAGATTTTCCTCTCGATAATGAAGATATTTTTAAAGATCATGCATTAGGTGGAGTGTGTTGTGATGTGTATGATAACGTATATATTATTAATTCTATAGATAATTGCATTTATAAGTTAGTTAATGAAACTATTGAATTAGCGATAAAAGTAACACCCGATAATAATTTAGAATGGTATAATGATACTGGATTTATATATTCTGTAGCAGCAGAAGGAAATAAATCAGCTAGAGCCTTTGGAGATTGGTGTGGTAACAGGTGGATTAGAAAATATATATCAACTGATTTATATTCTGATCAATTTGTAAAACCTACATATTTGACTGGTATTAGTAATCAATTTGATATATCCGATTTTTCTGGATTAACATTCAGAAGATTTAACGAAAGTTGGGATGCGTCTAATGTAGTAAAATCATTTGCGCGTTCTCCTCATATCGCAGATAATCCAACTCTTTGGGATGGTTATATGAAAGCTGTTTGGGGAGATGCTTCTTCAAGTGATGGAACTGGATTTGGTAGAGAATCTTATGAGAAAATATCTAATTTTGTTGGAAATCATTCTGATATAAATACATGCAATGTAGATCAATTATATAATTTAGCACAGTTTACTGATGTTCCTATAGATTCATATGGTGTTAATTTTCCACCAGAGTTGAAAAGAATTATGGATGTTGCATCTGTAAATCAGCAGCAACTATGGGGATCACGTTGCAAATGTAGTAGGAATATAACTAATACATATACAACATATATATCATCTAATATAGAAGTTCCAACAGACTATATATGTGATATATGTGGACATTATCATCCCGGAAATAAAGGTCAATTATTCAATCCTCTGACATATGTAGTAACAGCATTTACTCCATTTATAGTTGAAGATAGATCAAATACTAATAATAAATATCAATTAATAACACCACCATCGATGTGTAGTGCGGTACCGAGTATGCTAACGTATGATGTTTATGCTGTTGGTGGTTTTCCACCAATACCTTCAGCTTCCTTTGGTAATTATTGTACAACATTTAATGGTCAAATAGCAAGTGGATTAGTGGGTGGCCAAACCATAACTATTATTACACCACCTAAAACACCGGGCTGGACTTCTTATAATTTCTTTGTAGAAGTTGTACCCACTGGAATGGCTACTCATTATACAGAACCTATTCCTTCACCCACTCCTCCAGCAGATTGTACGACTCATTATGGATATGTCATACCATTAAGCGGTACACCAAATAGAAAAATGGTTCGTTCACAAGGACATTGGGGATATGAACATGCTGTAATATTTACAGATTTGAGTTGTAATGGGCAATTTACATATCCTCCATCTTCTATAAGTGATACGCGACCAAATTGTTTAGCGGCGACTGGAAGCGGATTAAATATAACCATTACACTTCCACCCTCTACTATATTGCCAACATTTAATATAACTAGTGATATTTGTGATTTAATACCCACTAATATAGTTTGTGTAACATCATACCCATTGTCTAGTTATTATAATGTATTACTACCACCAATTTTTAATTTAGGCGTTTCTGCTAATATATCTGATTTCGAACAAATAATTTCTTATTTTTGTTTTCATAGTTATATTACTTCCTATTGTAATAAACAGATAGCTGGCACAATTAACTGGGACGATGAATATACTACATTAAACGAAACTGCATCTTCTATCAACGATTGGTATGGTAGTGGAGAAACCTTAGAAAAAATCATAAATTATGTATTACATACAGGTCTAGGACTTATAGGGGAAGAATAAGTACTTATATGGCAAACAAACTTATTAAATATACCAAAACGCAAAACATAGCATCGGATACTGGTTTGGTCAATGATCAAAATAATCCATATACTTTTATTAATTGGATAGAAAGAAACATTAGTGTTATACCCGGAAAAGAAAAGATACAGTATGAAAATTATGTCAAAGACTGGTATACAAACAAAAATCAAGAAATTCCAACTAAGGAATCAGTTAAAGAGGATTATATAAATCTTCTAAAACAGCTTACAGTTGCATTCAAGTCAGAGGCTGATGCTATATGGGCTTCGGATATAAACTTCGAAGATCCCAAAGAAGTAGAACAAGTCATACCATTTTATGCGTCTAAACTAAAAGAAATCGCCATATATCTTATTAATAAAAGAGAGGCCGTTCGTCGAGCCAAGTTAAAATATAACATGACGGGAACATATACGGCTATAGAACGAATTTTTTATGAGTATTTGCTGAAGGCATTTACAAAACGTCAATTTCCCGGAAATGAATATATAACAAATGTGACAGATGTTTCAGTTCTTAATGCTATGCCAGATTTATCAGCAGTAAGAGCAGGTTTTCAGATTACTATAGAAGAATTATATGATAATGCATCATATTTCGATAGAGACCCCACATTACCAGCATCTGCATATTTTACCTTCAATAACGATGCAACAGCCTTCTTGGATAATCTTAACATAGCTCCAAGCGACTATGAATGGTTATACTCAACTGGAGTAAGTCAGTTATGTGCCAATAATCCTTTATTGTGGTCTGTAGATAATGTGATAAATCAATACAAAGCAGGTATTCCATTATCTGCGGTTGAATTATATGATAGTGATGTATTGAATGATTATAATAGAATAAAGTTAACCAATAAATATATAGGAGAACAACAGTATATATTATCTGGTGGATATTGGATTCCTTGGACTAGTAGCGTATCGTATAACTTAGTAAATGGTAATAATTGGTTTTATTGGCTAACTGGGGAAAATCTATTTGAAAATGATACATCTATAAAATATGATCCGTTAAAACTCATCGATACAAATTTAATAGATAATAATGCAACAGCAGGATTAACTATAACCGCTTCGGATATTGTATATGTAAATCGAGGAGATTCTATATCTGGAGCATGGTTAAGATTAATTGATAAAGAAACCTCTACTCCATCAATGTCTGCTAGATTAAATAAAGGAAGAAATGTATTTGCATTTCCCTTTCCCGGATATGGGGTAAGTGGGGAAGATTTAGCATGGACAGGAAGATCGTTTAATAATTTAAATCAAACCTTTTATTATCTTGATAAACCAACACAGAATGCGGTTTATAATGAATATTGGAATTCTGGATTATCTTCTGTTAGTTCATTTCAGCCCATATATATTAATGATGCTACACTTATAGAAGCTGGGGCTAAAGCGGCAGAGAAGTTCAGCGAAGCAGATTATATAATTACACGACCATCTTTTAAAGATAGTGCGGAAGATTATGTATATACTGGTGAACAGCAGTATGCATGGTTATATAAGATGGCTAAAACTGATTTACCTATTGCTGTTGGTATTAATAATTTATATTGGCCATTTGAGAGATATGATTCTAATATCACAATGGTAGTTTCATCTAATCAATGCAATTCAATTTCGTTAACCGCATTATATGGAGTTGGTTCTGTAGCTGGTATAGTACCAGAAACCTCAGATAAAATATTCAAAAAGAAATCCCCAAACGCTACAACCTATCTAGAAGGTGCGTGGTTATCTGGAACTATACTACCAACTCCATCAGCTATAACGATAGCGGGTATGGTATCAGGATGCTATCAACCTAATCTTACTATGCAAGTATTAGGAGGTTCATATGGCTCATTTGTCTGGACAGATGGAAATAAACTAGCTGATTTAGTATTTCCTAATACTAGACACCAAAAAGATTGTTGGTATTTAAAACAGACACAATTTTCATTATATAAAGAAAGACCAACACAAGAAAAAAATATAAACTATAATCAATGGGAAGAATGTTCTTGTCGATCTATTTTATATTCTCCATTAGGACATCCAGGAAATAATTTTGATGAATATGATGGCATGTCAGATTTTATCATATCTATTAAAAATCCTGTGTCTGCGTTTGATTTTAATACATGGACAGGAATAGATGAGAAGACTTATAAATTAAGTAATAGCTTTGGATGGTTTAAATTAAGTGGAGATAATAAAATAGAGCCAGATGTTGGTTGGGGTTCTGGTAACTGGGTTAATTATTCAGGAACTCCATTTACTCTTAGCGCAAATGTAATGTATCTATATTATCGTTCGGATATGCACAGAGATATGCCCAATTCTAATGTTCCATATTTAATAACAAAATATCAAAATACCAACAACAATACTAAATGGGTTAAAATGTATTTTGATAAAATAGAAAATAGATGGATGGATGCTGGAATATCTACTGATATGAGTATAAATCCCGGAGATATTTTAGAATATACACATCCAGAAACGTATGCATTTACTCTAACTACACAAAGAATGGTGATAAACACAACACCTATAACCATACCTAATTATGATACACCAACCATAGGTGCTCAATTGAATGGAGATGTAAATTCACTAACATTTACAACGGTTCTTACTGGTGCATCCTCTATGGTACTAAATTCATGTTCAGCTAAACCAGTAATGGATTACTATACATATACAAATCAATCTATAAATTTTATATTGAATGTTGCTTTGACTAATTCAAGACCCTTCTGGGCAATTGGATCAGATAAGGATGATGATTATACTAAACGTAAAGGAATAGATATATGGTCAGGTTCTCCAGTTCTCGTAGATGAGTATAATTTCATAACACAGCCTCCATTTTCTAATATAAAATTTAGTGATAATTCATATATTGAATATGTTAGACGAGATATAGGATATATAGTATGGAACCAACCATTGAATCTTACTGTTGCGAAAGAAGATAAAAAATGGTGCAAGGTGATGTTTGATACTAATGGAGTTTCTAACTTATCTGCTGTATTATATAATAATATAAATGATATTATTGTTTCTGCGACAAATATAGAATCCGATTTAGTATTTGATATTGCATTAAACTCTCCCCTACATGTAAATTATTTCGCTAGAAATGGATTTACGTGGACTCAAGAAATATCAAATTCCAGTTTAGGGTTACCACCAACAGGAGGAGTATGGGTTCCTATTGAAAGTGAAATTCTAGTAATACCAGACGCGCCATATGCACATCTATCCAATAGACATTATCCAACATATGCATCAGCTCCTTCAGTTTCTGATCTATATTCCGTAAAGGATAGTGGTGGCTATCAGATTCCACATTTGTTAGGAACTAGTGTTGCCATATCTAAAAACGTAAATAACATATTAAATACAAAGAAAATTAATAACGATCCTACTAAAAGAGGAATTAGTGCCATTTACCGAGATATTACATTATTTGATTCTGATAGAGGTTTATCTAATACAGATCAAAATGCACCAGTATCTGCTATATCAGTAGATTCAAGTTGGATGAAAGCTACTATAGTTGAAGGAGAAAAGGCTGGACTTGTTATAAGAGCTAAAGAATGTCAAGAATTTATGCCCTATCAGACAAAGTATGAATGTACCTCGTATAATGATAATGGATTATTTAGACAGGGAATAGATTCATTTGATCCTTGGTTTGGTGAGTTAGATACCCAGTGGGAAAATCCCATAGATTGGCCACCCAACTGGAGAAAGCAATATGATATAGCTGGTTGGTATGAAAAAACAGAAATAAACAAAACAGTATATCAATGGAAGACGGATATCTTTGGAAATCAATATGCTTTGTTAAAAACTATATATGATGCTACTTCAATATATGATAAAAAGCATACTATTGCTGGATCTGTGTGGACAAGAAATGCCAGAAATCTAATTCAACCTATAACCACTTCATTAGCATATGTATTGAATACTGTTCCTTCTGGTATAGATATTAGCATATTTGATAAAGATAATTCATCTATACTAGATATTGATATTTGGGCGGATATGTTGATGATGTATACTAGTTCTTTATTAGTATTCTTTCATTTGAATTATGATTATAATACTGGAATAATATCAAGTAATTCAGATGAAACAAATTATATAATTACAGAAGATTCGAAGTTCGGTGGTACTTGGTTTTTTGAGGATACTAAAAAGGTAACGATATGTACTTTATTATCATGCCAATCTCAGATTCGTCCTATACTAAGATCATTGGATTTAGAAACTAGCCAAATGAGCTATTTGTATAATTTATCTTCATCGGATACAAATATGACATCATTCACATTAACTAGTTATGATAATCCAGTCTTTACATATGATTATATGACAAAAACATATAATATTAGCTATATTGGATATGGAACTCAGTATACTGGTATGTATGTTACAACTATAAATATTCGGGATAATGGAGAATATTATAGTATAGTAAACGCAAAAACAATAGTTCCAGAAGCTTGATAACCCACGATTTACATTAAATATTTACATGACAAATACGACACACGCACAATTTACTAGCTGTACTCCAATCATGGAGTTTCAAAACAGTCATAAGATTTCTTTAGCTTGGACATTACCATCAGTAATCAACGGAAGATATGATAAAGTTGAGATCTATCGATTTATTGGTGGGTATATGGAATCTGTAGATCCCAGTTCAATCACAGAAACAACTACAGGAACAAAAAAAATATATACAGCCATACAGAAGTTTAGTGGTGGTGTGGTTCAGCCCGGTGTTACGATAGAAACATATTCATATAGTGGGAAAAAAATAACTACAAAAAATACATATATAACAAGTGAATTGACATTTATAGACGATTTTGATACCTTGGAAGTAGTAAATCCAACCAAACGAGATATAGGTTATTTTCATGAACTAGTAGGAAATCCAATAAATCGTACATTAATAAATGATATAGGTTTTTCTAGAAGAGTAATATACTATTTAATAAAACCATATACCATAGGAGCAGGAGAGATTGCCCCATATCTTTTAACTCCAGACGAAGCTAACAAAACCTTCATATGTCATTCAACTAAGAGTCAAGTACGACACAATTATCTCCACTATGAAGGAGATGAAATCTGGTGGACAGTTGAGAAGACAACTACCATGGGTGATAATGATGGAATATCTCGAACAGCGGTTGACATAAATCGTCTATTTTTAGATCCAACACACCAAGGTCCACGAGGTGCTGGTGGATATGCTTGGGTATCTGATCGTAAAACTAGTACAGTATTTCAACATAAGTTAAAAGATGGTTACACCGTAAAATCGTGGCCTTTGCGCGGAACAATTACAAATGTTAGAGGTAGAGGATTTGGAATTGGTATACATCCAAAGACAGGAAATTGCTATGCTTGTCCCGGAGATACGGGTGGTGGAGAAAGTGGTAATAATAATCCTACCATGTTTGTATTAAACATAAATGATAACTCTGTAACCAGAAAAATAGATTTAGTAGGTAGAAGAATGGCTTATGGTGTTGTACCATTAAATGGATATAATAATCGTATGTTTATAGCAGATTGGAGATGTAAGGGAAAACCTGCTATTTATAATACGTCTACAAATAAAATAATCTATGGATCTGACTGGATTGGTGGATATGCATCAGCTAGTTGTCCTAACGGCAAAGGCATTCAGAAGGTATTAGCACCTTGTGTGGGTGAAGGAGATGCGGGTCCAACACAAGAATCTTATGTAGCCTTAGTAGATTTAAATGCACAATGGTTTTATTTTGATTTGGCAACCGCTAATACCGTTGCTAGAGGGGGCCGCATAGGAATTGATTTATATACACAATATCCAAATTCTATAATAAATTCAACCAAGAACGAAACCAAAATGAAGGATTATTTTACTATCTGGACTCAAGGTGGAGAATTTGGTGTGCATATTCCAAGCGATGCATCTTTATCTGGAGATTGCAGTATAAATTGGTCAGTAAAGTGGAAAACTGGATTAAGTCCTGTGGTAGAAAAAAGTAGGTGTACTGCTGGATATGATAGCGAAAATAATACTTGGGTGGTAAACAATAGCAGTAAGATCAAGACATATAGAACAGCATGCAATAGACGAGATGGTGATCCTAACGAACTATATGTATATCCATATGGTGGATATTCTAGATACCCTGCGGTGCTTCTGGATAGCTGGCCGAGTTCTATCACCAATACAAAAGAAATAGAATGGTTTCTAACTCGTAACTATGAGGTTAAAACATTAGATCCATCTAATTACACGCAGACGATATTAAATCAAAATACACTAAATAATACAGAGTCAGCAGCATGGTTATCTCCCAGTGAGTTATTTTATAATCAAACCGCAAAAGTCGCATGGAAATCGATGATAGAATCAAAAATGCTACGACAACAAATAACTAATAGTTCTACTAAATATACCAGTTGTAGATTCTTTAATGTATATAATAATAATACTTTAGATGGAACTGCCCACAAACATGGAATTAGAATGGATGTTTCTGATACATACGCAATTTCTGGTGGTGGGATAGGCTTAGATAAATTTTACGAAACTAGGCAGGATATTTGGCTTCCTATTGTAAAACAGAAAATACGAAAATGGGCAAAAACTTTTGCGGATTATACCTATTCTTATCCCAATATAAGCGGCAGATTGTATATGATTAATGGAAATCTGAGTGGTATACCAGTTCATCCCTTTTATTCAAAAGCAGTAGCGGCTACTGATGATGCTGGCGTATATATAAATCCAAGTCTTTCACAAGATATACAAGATGGCCTAAAACAATATACAAAGAGTATTAAATATTATGAATTCAAAAACATGATAGCGAAAGATGTATATATGTATTCTGACTTCACCGGAAATCTTTTAGCTGCCTCGATAGATTCTACTCCACTTAATACTGATATGATTCATCCTGAAGTTACTAATCCTAGTATATCATTAACTGTAAGTGGATATCAATCAAATCCCGGTTATCAAGATACTCCAGCATATTGTTATCCTTGGAAAAATACTTTGCCTGTTTCTATGTCAGCAACATATAATAATATATGTGGGTATGATGATTTTAACGTAACATATTTTATTTCTTCCAATATGGGATCGTACTTAATTACATCATTTAGTTTATCCACAAATGATTTTACTTCTCCATATTATGATGATTTAAATAATATACCTATTATTACCGATACTAAGAATCTTTCATATGTAATAGATAATATATATGATCAAACTACATATTTAAATTATACATACCAAAATCCTACCGTAAATGGATTAACTCATTTACCTTCTGGTAGAGATATAAACGCATCAAATAGTCCTTCAAAGCCACTACCGTTGGGAGTATATCAACCAAGTGCGTGTATACAAGTAGTAGATCTATATGATTATAATAATGGGGGAACAGTAATAAATGCTACAGATAATGCATATATAACCGTATTTGAAAGATGGCCAGAGCCTAAATTTTATGTAGATATGATGGATGATGCTAATTATAGAAAATTAAATTTTTGTGCATCTTCTTTTGGTGGCGATAGATTCGATAAATCTGAATATGTAAAAAAAGAATCTAACGCACCAGATGCGATGAGATATGACATAACTTATGGAGTAGATCCAATAAGCGCACAAATTCAAGATAGATCTATTGCCAGAACTTGGCCTATGTCTAGTTGGATGCTTAATATTACAACTAACAATACACGATTAGGTTGGCCCAGTAGTGGATATAATATGCCTCTGTTAACATCAACAAATCTATTCGTAAAGAAAGATGATCAAGGATTGTTTCCTGTATTGAGTACTATAAAATTTAGATATGGTGATTATGGTATATCTATGTTTGTGAATTCTCATGTAACCAATACCTCATCCGATAGAGTATTTTTTCAAGAAGTGAAAATATCTGAATTTGAACCATTTGCTAATTTTTATGCTGTTGGTGGGCAAACAGTCAAACCGGACTATAGTACTAATATTAATATCCCAGTTAGTGCTGATCTTGATGATCCTGTTATAGGCCACAATGGAGTAATCAATATAGACAATGTACTTTATCCATTCATATCTGGATATGCTCCATATTTTAATGTTTCTTTTAAAGATGCTTCAGAAGCTCATACATTTCCTATTAGTTCATACCATTGGAATTTTGGAGATGCTTTTAATGAAGGACCAGAAGACATCACCCAAACAAATTCAAATTATTATACAATATCAGATATTGGAGTAGTTTCTGGTAATTTTGCTAATGGATGCTGGACATCTCCAAAAGATGGACACTTGGCGACACATACTTATATAATGCCCGGAACCTATGATGTATCATTAACTGTTAAAGCTAGTTGTACACAAACTTCAGATATATGTTCAAGATATATAGGAAGTGTTGATACAGGAAGAAAGTTTTATGTATATGTAGAAGAAATTTTACCAAGTTGTAATGATCCTATATATTCAAGTTTAGATCCTCTCACAGGATTTACTAATGTTGCTAGTGGTGTTGGTGGTGTATCTCCAGTGACTGCATATTTTAATGCTAATAATATAAAATTGGGATCTTTCCCTATATGTCGGATTGATTGGGATTTTGGTGATGGGACAATAGAGCGAATAACAAGATACCCAAAAACAGAAAAAACTACACAGGGACTTTCTGTACGTAATACGGTAATACTATCGGAGGATACTAGCGATCCAAGAACAGCAGTAGTTCCTCACGTATATACTAATAAAACAGATTCAGCACAGTCATTCAGCATAAATATATCTACATATGCATGTAATACTAATTCTATGATTGAGTGTTATAGTATTGATAAACTAGTAGCACCTATATTACCAGAGATTAGTATATCACAGGTAGATACTAAAAAGTTGATAGGAAGTAGATTTGACGATGCCGGAAATCTTATCTATATTATCGAAGGTGAAAAGAATAATACTACATATACGGTAGTGTTGACAGGGGAATTGAATAATGTCTAATATGATTCCAGTATCTGCATCATCTTGGGTTCCGATATCAGCATATTACCCACACGATGACCATATAAAATTAAACAATACCCATATTAAGTGGACTGATGGCTATAGTGTATTTTCACAAGAGGCATTTCAAAATAATATAGATTATTCTGCAAATAAAGATACGATCATGTATCTTTCTGAGGCTAAATCATTATTTGAGTTTTTAAAAGATACGTCTTTAGCGGATGTAGATCAAGGTGGATATTTATTGTTCAGTATTAATGCGACTCCATATTTTGGTACTGAACTGCAATATATCACAGTAATAGAAAATAATCTATATCTAAATCCAGTATCATCTGATGATAGTTTCTTTCGTTTTATATTAAACGACAATGGAAGTTTTTCTTTGTTTCATGGTCCCGGATTATATGTAACCGTAGAAGATATCACACCATTTAATTTAGTTCTTGCTGAAAAAATAGATTTTGGTGATAAACATACACAAGAATTTTATTGGAATGAATATGAAAATAGGATATATTTTTCTACTAAAACTGAAAATTTAGCATTTAGTGATGATATTGGACCAGAATATGAAGAAAGATTTTGGAGTTTTAGTAAAGTAGGTCCAGAGAAAGGAAGAATGAGGGCATGCGGATTCTTTCCTTTTAATATCTATGGTGATACCTATAAAAATGATTATCTATTCAATGCAGTAGGATATAATTTTACATATAAACCAGAGGGTTTGATTACGGATCATACTTTTGTTAGGTATTATAATGAATTAGGCAATAAACGACATAACAAAGACGTAGAATTATATGAAGTAGCATCAGTGTCGGATGTATTTATTAGTCATTTATTCGACTTGCCATACAATACTAAAATAAATATTAATAACAAGGGCATGGCAATGAATCTAGCTAACCTAAAGAATATAATGACACCTGAATACGAATACAGGGCCAGTAGATTAAAACTAGATTGTTCTTGCGATCCTTATGTCATAGGATGTGGAATAGTGGCAGACAAATACAATCCAACACCTTGTGACTTTGTGGTAAGTTAAAAATGAATACAGCAAACGATATATTTCTAAGAGACTATACAAAGATATACACCGGAACAAATCAGGCAGGTGGATATGAAAATCCATTCTTAGGATTTACTTCTGATTCTATTGCCTTGATACTAAAAGAAGACAAGTCAACATATTTTCATTATCCAAACACTGCTGCTCAGATATATCTATCTGCAACTGATTTAGTGGAGTCTGGTGCATTTGCTGGATATATGCCATTTAGAGCTGATAAGATATTCAAGAAATGCGCGGATTATAAAAATAACGAACCTTGGGGCAACTCTATACCAACAAATGCACAAAAGGGTGTTTGGTTATGCGCTTGGTTGTCAGGAAGTAATACGGATCATGCCATTACTCCAGTTTGGATGGATAGATGGTATAATCCAGGACATTTTGATTCTACCTTATCTTTATTTGTGTGTAATACCAGTGCTATATATGATGAACCATCAAGGATGACCTTTGATCCCGGCGTTTTATATAGATATGATCATTTAGGAACCAATAATAATACATCTATTGTTAATACGATATGTGGATTGAAAGTACATATAGATAATTGGTCTAAAGTATCTGAAGATGTATCTGGATATGAAAATAACGCTATATTGCAAAACTATACTTCTTCTATGATAACTAGTGGAGTAATATTAGATGGTACGACAGATTCTATCTTGCATTTAAATGGAATAAACCAGTATGCTTCTATATTATTCGATCCTTCATTTGATACTACAGATATACTAACATGTAGTGTATGGGTTAAATCTATAAATTGGCAAAATCCCGCATCTCATCACTACGTCAGTAATGGATTAAGAGGCGGGTGGAGTATAGGGGTAAATAATGGATTCTTTACTCCACTTAATGTATTAGTAGACGCAGATGGTGATGTTATATTTAACAATCAAACTGATAATTTTTATCGCGATTTACGTTTACCTGGAATTCCCGCACCAGTATCATATTTGGTTGACTCTGAATTATATACTTGGATATTAGATAATGGAGTATACCAAGGAAAAAAACATTTATATAAAATAGATTATAATGGAAACATAGATACCGCTGTATCTTTTTCATCTTCTGCCTCTTTCGAATTAAGAGATATAGCCATAGATGAAAATAATTGGATTTGGGTATTAGCTAATCAATCACTTATATCTGCTTTTGATACCTATGGTAACTTAGTAAATACAAAAGCTATAAATGGATCTAAATTAGTATGTAATATGAATGGTATAACAGGATTTAATGCAAAGGATGCATGTGTATCAGATAATAATATTTATTGGACTATAGATATGTCTGGTGATGTATATTATTCGGCTTATGGCCAAAATATATTAGCATTATCTGGTATAAGTGCAACTAATGTAAAATGTTCTAAAGATTATACATGGGTGTTATTTGATTCTAATAAGATAATTAGACTAGATAAATCTATTGTTCAGATTACGGGAGAGATAACATATACACCGAGTATATCTACAACTATACCAGATACAATATCATCTACGATAACTGGTAGAAATTTATTTTTTGCTAATGAATTTAGAGAAGGAGACAATTCAGATTTTATTTGGATATTGCAACCAAATACTGAATATCTATATAAGTATGATACTTCATTGAATCTGAAAAGAAAAACAAATACTAACTACATACAAAATGGTATACAAACGGATGCAATAAAGGGAGATGCTGCTGGTTATCAATGGCATCGAAATTTTAATTATGCCAAATTAAATTCTGGTATTCCTCAAATCGAAGCTTCTGTATATTTAAGAACAGATACTGATTTGCTTACTAGTCAGAAATATAAAGCAACTCTTCCCATTTCTGAATTAACTGATAATGATTGGCATATGTTCACGTTTTCTATTGATACAAGATCTGATTATAATATAATCCGTCTATATGCAGATACCACAATGCGTACTGAACCCATTCCAGAATCATCCTCTATTTTCTATAAATATGAAACTCCTTTGTTGCTTGGGAGTAATATTGGGCGAATAAATACTTTAGATGATGAGTTAAATAAAATAAATCGAATATATCATGCTGGTGAATTTGATGACTTGAGAATATATACTAGCATATTAAGTATTTCTGATATACGGCATATCTACTTTACTAAAAGCGATTTTAAAGATTTGGTGTGGAATATGCCATCAGGTATTCAGAGTTATGTTGAAGAGATTGTGAGATTCTTTAAGTTTAAGATGCCCGGACAAAAGTCACAATTTTATAACATACATTTAAAAGGATTACAAATAGAAGATAAAAGTGTACAGAGCATGATAGAAGATATCATAAGAGATTCTATCCAAAAAATAGCACCTCTGTATACATCTTTGTTTAAAATAATTTGGAATTAACATGGCATACGATATAATAGTTGAACTAGTTGCAACAGAATCGGTAATATTTACTATTACCGCCAAGGGATATCCCACAAATCAAAATATTGCGTGGAATTTGTTTACTATACCAACAGATTCACAAACTGATATTTATTATGATACTTCTATTGCAATAGCTACAAAGCTAAATAATAATAATTTTGCATGGGGAGTAGCATCAACTGCTAATATCAATGGTATATATTTAACTGCTTTTAACGATATACAATATTTTTATATATCTTCGTATATTCCGGGTGTTGGAAGTGCGACTGCTGTGATTTTGCCTAAATATGTAGATAATTCGATAGTTAATTTAACCGATACGGTTGCAGTATTAAGTACGTACTTTAGTGAAGTTTCGAGTAATGTCCGAAGTAATATAACAAAATATGATTTTGTTGAATGGACCATATCTCCTGTATATTCAGGATTATCTGCTAGTATTGGGGATGGTAACTGGAAAAATTTGATTAATTATAGTTCACCATCTGGAATAGCTATCTTTTCGGGACTTGGTAGTGCTGGTGCTAAACAGTTATCAGCTAAATATATAGGCAATGAGACAGATATAGATTTTACTGTTACATCAGACTCTACAGATACCCAATTCAAAAATAGTCCATTATCTGCGTCTTATTTTTTCAATCTACCAAGCACAAAGGTAACACTTAATCCAAGTGTTCAGGTTTATGTATTATCTGCGGATACATCTAGTACCATACTATGTGCAGTAAAATTAGATGATCCAGCACCATCAAACACTCCATTAGTATGGACTATTGATAATGACACTTCATTGAGTGCGTTGAAAGGAAATCCAGCATTTAATACTACCTATCCATTCGGAACGGTAGATTTGGCATCCAATATAGGTATAATTAAATTAGCTACTTCAGATTTAACAGATAGCTATACATATGCTCTATGTTCATTCTCTGGTAAAGTATCTGGATTTTTCAGGCCATATCAATATTTGGAAACTTCATCAGACATATCAGCAAGAGTTATTAGATTAGAAAACGAAGAAAATACTTACAAGTATTCAATACAGGCAGTTGGAATAACGGATAGCGTAGCACATAATATAGGAAGTAACCAATCTATTGTTTGGAGTTGTGATAATCCCATTGTATATGCTAATTATGCTGATGATATAAATCAATATAGTTTTGATTTTATTTCAGAAGCAAGTAATATTGATAATTTAATTATAAGAATAACACCAGATACAACTTCTACTGTTCCTAAAATTTGTACAGTTAATTTTCAATTATGTGCATTAATTGGAGATTCTATAGAGGACGATTTCTATGATGTATATAATTTTAGTATTGATTTTAATGAATGGTTAGATGAAGCTATATTTAATCCACAATTTAGATTTCAATATGAACCAGATACACAAACTACTATATATCGTCCAGTATCGGGGGCACTTACTTACTATACTATATCAAATACATCGATAATACCACCAAGCTCAGTTGGAATAATGGAGTTTGGATTCGATGATGGTGTATCTGCCATACCATTTAATACCATTACAGGAAATGCACCATCCGCATTTGTTCATACATTTGCCACAGCAAGTCCTTGTATATGTACTATGACTTTATCAGTATCTACCTCTGCGGCTGGATATCTAGAATATTTTATTAGACAAGCAATACCAAAACAACTAGTAGTCGCAACTATTCCCCTTGCTTCTGGATTTGAAGTATATCCAGAGTTTAACTGGAATGGAAGTACTTGGCAGAGAGTGGTATCGTCATACGGTACTAATCAAGGTATATTATCTCCATTTGCAGCTTCTAATCTATTAACTGGCTATGGTGTTGGTCATACAGAAAATTACTTTTTGAGTTCTAATGCAATTGGTACCTCATATAAATGGGATATACTAGATAATAAAATATCGAGTTTAACCTATACCGCATTTTCGACTGCTGCCACAGCTTGGATACCAGTAAAAACAGGTACAAATTCATCTGAGATGAGTGTATGCGCTACTGTGTTTACTAATGCATTATCTTCGGATATGCCGTCTAGATATTATGATACAGTAGGTGGAATACCATTTAATAATTTTGCTGATACTACCAATGCAAGTATAACAGGAATTCATAGAAAGAATATTCAACTGATAGGAGCAGATGATCTAGGAATATCCGCAAATATGAATAGTTTTAAGTATGCGAAACTTCCTATACCAAATATACTCTATCTATCTGGTGGATATACTTCTATGCCCACATCATCATTGTTTGGTGGACGAAGAAATGCATTTTATTTTAATGTTACATCAGATTTCTGGTCGCATAAACAAGCGGCAACTGACTATAACATAACCATAGCTACAGCGCAATTGAATATTAATGTAGATGATATTGGAGACAGTTTTCTTGGACTACCACAGAATGAAGTTTCTGAGATGAGTATTGTTCCTGAGATTGGGTTTACCTTAACTGTTTTATCCGCACATCCATCAGCAAGTGATTGGACTCTAGAGAATCTATACCATATGGGAGATGCCATAACAATAATATCAGCTTATCCTATAGTTCCTCTAATATATAATCCCAATAGATTTGTAATTACAGGAGAAAATGTACAATATGATAATTTAGTACCATATTTTAGTTCTTCTGAAGGAACCTCTATAGATGGCTTTGTGTGGACTGATCGCAATAATACCGTTTCTATGTCTACTAATACTCCATATGTAACTAACTATAATGTAGATGGAACATATGATATTAGATTACAAAATATATATTATTATGGAACTTCTGCCACTTTAGAAAATCTATTTACTAATATAGTTACGGTACAGAAAGAATATTTGAAACATAGTCCAAATATAGCTAGAATTTTTGACTTTACTTCACTCGAAATGCCACACGATTATAACGATTGTTCAATGGCACCAAATGAATGGGTGGTTAAAGATACATTTAATGCGTGTGTTATAAAATTAAATGAGAATTTAGAATACTTAAATTACATGTCACAATTGTATGATGTTCCACCGACTGATTATATTGGATGGTATGGAACCTTGTACTATAATAATAATGTACCAAGAACTAGATGGTATACTAATACTCCACGTAATAGTTATGGATACGAAAATCCAGATAAAGCCATTGATCACATGTTCACTAATTTACAAAGCTGTTTTATTATAAAAAATGTAATGTATGTTTCTGATGGAACTATCGTTCATATTCTTTCTGGAGATCTATGGGGAACACCAATAAGCAGTAGAAACTATAAGACTATTGGTGATGATTTTATTAATATAAGATCTATAAAATTAGATAGCGAAGGAAGAATTTATCTTTTAGACTCTTATGATTCAAACGATATGGCTAAAGGAAGTAAAAATAGAGTTATAGTATTTGAATATAGACCCAATACTCAATCTTGGATATTGTTATATGAGTGGGGTGGGTTAGGAGGAGCAGGTGCTAAAAACAAATTCAATAGTCCTAGTGATTTATATATGGATGATAAAGATGTATTATGGATAGCTGATACTGATAATAAATGTGTTAAAAAATATACTAGAACTGGAAGTTGGCTTAATACTTTAACTTCGACATATTTTAATGATAATCAAAAACCGATAAGTATTGTTACTGATAAAGATGAAAACGTATATGTGCTAACTAATACTCAGATAGTAAAATTCGATTCAAGATTAACTTTTATAGCAGTATATACAATACCAGAAGGCGGATTGAAATTAAAGAACTGTCGTGATGGTGGATTCGTATATATCGTATATTCTGGTTATGTTGTCAAGTTTACTGACTCCGGTGAAACTGCGGGTATTATTGCTGAAGGAGATTTCAACGACTATACCAAAGACTACCGTAATGTGTTTCATGATGAATATAGAAATTTGTATATTATAAATAAAAACCATATTCTGAAATATGTTGATCAATTATCTATAGTTTCTCTGAAGTTGGATACAACTGATGTAACATGGCCACTTGAAAATCTTTTAGTAAATAAGGATGAATATGTGCAGGATTGGGTAATCAATAGATGTTTCCAACGTTTATATGATAATATTGAAATATTCCGTCAAAGCTTAATAGGAAAATTTGGATATCAGACTGTTAGAAATATAACTCATACATCCGTTATTTCTTCTCAAGTTGCTCCAGATGAGTTTAATCATTGTGAAAGAGACTGGCTATATAGTTTTGGTCGCTTAGTTGATAAAACAGTAGTATATGAATATCTTAAACCTATAGTTAGAACATATACTCTTTCCGAATACAAATCACTACCATATACAAAAGATACTATATACGTTGGTCTTAATGAAATTAATGCGGCTGAAGTATATAATAGAGTAATAAAAAAATTATACGAATGTGAAAATGTTCTATTGCAAATGATTAACAATTGGAGTATATTATAGAGATGCAAAATTATATGTATCTTTTAAGCGAATGGTGGTATGTTCTTGTATTAATTGGTGTAATGCTTATTTCTGGATTTGTTAAACGGTATAATCTGTTTATCCCAGTTTATAATTATCTGATTAAACGTATAAAGAATCAAAAAGTATTAGTGGCTCTTCTTTCGTTTATTGGTGGTATTTTACCTATCCCCGGAAGAGTTATTATATCGGCTGGACTATTAGATACAATTGCACCAGATGATCCTAAGAAAAGGGCTAAGTTTGGTATTATTGATTATCTGGCAACACACCATTATTACTTGTGGAGTCCTTTAGAGAAGACTGTGTTAATTCCGATGGCAGTACTGAAGTTGAGTTATTGGAGTGTGTTGGCGTACACAGCTCCTCTTTTAGTATTATCTTTATTATTTCTAATCGGATATATTTGGTCACTTGATCCTGATGATGTGGTTGTAAAAAGTATAGATGATCGTGGTGATATAAATAAAGAAAAGAAGCCTTGGTATACATGGATTAATTGGAGTACAGTTGTTTTTGTGTTAGCTATTATATTAGCTGGTAATTTTATAAAGGAAAACGCAGGAAGTATAAAAGGATATATCGAAAAATCTGCCCACGAATATAATTTTGCTATAGTATCTCTAATTGCATTTACTGGATCATTTATTATGGGAAGTTCTTCTAAATTTGCTGGCATGACCGCATTGCTTACTAGCATATTCGGATTACCATATTTCACCTATATATTCGCACTAGAGTTTGCTGGATATCTACTATCACCTTGTCACAAATGCGTAGCTATTGGAATGGCATATTTCAAGACACCCATAAGACAATATTATGCGGTATTGGCAGTGTGGTCTGCTTTGTTAATATTAGTTGGATTATTGACTATAGTTGCTCAAAATGATGAAATTTCTTCCATTCGAGCTTTCTGGACGAAAGGAACTATAGGTTCCTTGCCTGATTAGTAATATGGAATTTTGCGTTGAACTCCATTTATAAGTACTTTTATACTTCCGGCACTTCCAATACCAGCTATAACTCCACCTGATGCTATATTAGATAATATTAGCGCACCATCTAGTGTTACACCATTTCCCAATACTGCACCATTTATTCCACTAACCATAAACTGACCAGTAGTTGTTGGACGAACTGGGGCAGGATATGAAGACCATACCCATGTTCGGGTTTGATCGGCAGTAGCATGTCTTCCTGCGGCATGACTCATATCTCCAGATGCGACAGTATAATACCCTTCTGCATGGCTATGTGAACCACTGGCTGTGGTATGAGATCCTTCAGCATGGCTGTTTATTCCGGTTGCCTGTGTTGATAATCCTTCAGCATGGCTATTTTCTCCAGTTGCAAATGTTGAATTTCCTTCAGCATGACTATTATTATTTGTACTAGCAGTAGTAGAATTCCCTTCTGCGTGAGAATTAATACCCGATGCTATGGTTCCCTGTCCTTCAGCATGACTAGCTAACCCAGATGCTACTGTAGTATTTCCTTCAGCTACACTATATGCACTCAATCGGATTCTTGCCGTATTATCACTAGTTATTGCCATTCCATTTTGGAAGCGTATACCACCATTATTAATACCAGAAACGCTATAGTTGTTTAGATTTATATTATTCCAAATATTAATACCCGAATATCCAGCAGTATTGCTACTAATATTATTTGTAAACACACAACCGTTATTATTAACATGTATACTACTAACATTCAAATTATTAAGTACCATTTGATTTGCGGTTAGCGTTCCTATTAGCATTTGATCTGCGGTCAATGTTCCAATTAATAGTTGACTTGCGGATATATAATTCAAAAAGGCATAAGTTGAAGATAATCTATTAGTTAATATTTCATTAGAAGATATATATCCTAATATTGAATTGGTAGCAGTCAATGAATTTAACAATTCTCTATTAGCCGATATATAACTAGCAACTATATTAGTAGATGTTACGTTTGGCAATAATGAATTATTTGAATATATGTTATTAGCAGATAAGTTGTTATTGACTTTAACGCTTCCATTGAACTGTCCCCAATTGAACCCATATATCCCAGCACCGGATAATACAAATACAGTTTGTGTATATGGATTTGGAGCAACTACAGGTGGTTCTAGACTTACATCATTACCACTTAATAGAAAACTGGTTAATAGGTTTGTAGTTGTACTAAAGACATTTGAAATCGAAGAAGCTGCAACTATTACATTTGTCCAAATAGAACCAGCAGATAAAGCATTTACAAATACAGCATTACCATCAGCATATATAGTGGGTTTATTAAAATCTGGATAAGCTGATATTATAGTAGTAATACCATTTGATGAAATACTGCCCATATAATTAGATGGGGAACTGGCATAGACACCGATAGTATTACCTTTTGCATATACTCCAATATTACCAAAGGTGCTTATTCCATTAGCACTTATGCTGCTAGTAGATGCTATATTAGTATTAACAAAATTAAGTAAATTATTAGAAGAACGTATCAATCTTGGTGTTGTAGAATCACCAGTACCAAATATTATACTATTTGTTGATGTATTAAGAGTAAAATCACTATTTTGTGAAAATACAAAATTACTATTACCGTTTGTAGCTAAACCAATAGATATTGAATCTTTATCGAAAAATCCCCAATTAGGTTTATTCGAGAATGTAAGACTAGGCGCACTTGCAGACCCACTTGCTAAAAATATCCGACTAGTTGATGTTAGGGTATCTACTAATATATTTGCTGTAGATAATATATCTACGGTTAGTGTATTTGTTGTTATATGATCGGTAGATATACTAGTTGAACTCAATTGTCCAGATATACAAAACGATCCCAAGAATGGATCTGATGGGCTTGCAATTGGATCATGACTAGAATCTGCTTCTCCGGCTACGGGTAATGTACTGTGATTGTGGCGATGCCACTTATTGTGAAAACGATTGCTCATAATACCTCCTCAAGTCTCTACTACGGTAGGAACCAAACGGTATGGTTACTAATTTTGGTAGGTCGTATAAATATTTATATATTTTTCTTGATTTATTCAATAGATATGGTAAGATATGTGAAGAAAAGAAATATTATGGGAATGTTTGACTATATTAACTGTGAGTATCCTCTACCTAGACCTAGTGATCTTATGGAGATGAAAGATTACGATTTTACTAAGTTTAGATTTCAAACTAAGGATTTGGATGATTTATTGGACTTATATGAAATTCGAGAAGATGGAACTCTATGGGTTGAAAAATATAATTTAGAAGTGAACGAAGAGAATAAGAACAAAACTGGGATAGATCGTATTATTGGATCATTTACTCGCACTAATGAAAGATGGGAACCTATGAAGGATTTTATGGGATCTATAACTTTCTATGATGGTATCATGAATGATTTATATTCTAATGATTATTGGATTGAATACTCGACTTTATTTGAAGATGGCAAACTCATTAAGATAAAGTTAGTAGAATTTAAAGCTACAGACAATTCAGATAGAAAAGAATCAACAGAAAAATTTAAACAACTATCAGAACATGAACGTATATTTAAAAATCAATGGTTTTACAAATATGGGTTTAGATACTATGATAATATAATATCATTTATTTTCAGGACATGGAGAAAGATGATATATAAGATAAAATTACCCTGTTCATATAAAATAGAAAGGTGGTTAAGATTCCTATGAAAGAAGAACTAGAAAAACAATTATTTGATAAATACCCAAAGATTTTTAGACAGAAAGATCTTGGTATGCATGAAACTTGTATGTGCTGGGGTATTGCATGTGGAGATGGTTGGTATCCATTTATTGATGAACTTTGTTCTATCATACAGAAATATATAGATGAGCAAAAGATAGAACAAATAGAAGCTGTACAGGTCAAAGAGAAGTTTGGGAGACTTAGATTCTATACCAATTATTATGATGAGCAGATAGAGAAATTCATTGCAGAGGCAGAGAAGAAGTGCTATACTGTCTGTGAAATATGCGGATCGACAGAGGATATTCGGCCAACGAAGGGCTGGATAAGTTATTTGTGTAAAACATGCAGAGTAGAAAGATCATGAAGTGAAAATTGTAGCCATATCTGATACTCATGGATCTGATTTTATAAACAAGATACCTGAGTGTGATTTACTTCTTATTGCAGGAGATATTTCTCCCATAAGATTATCTCATAGCTTTTATCTTCAACGGAATTGGTTTAGCGAAACTTTTATTCTACAATTAATCCTTCTAAAGGATAAGGCAAAAAATGTAATATTTATCGCTGGAAACCATGATAAATATCTCGAAGAAATGAATAAGTCTAATCGTAATAAAGAAATAAGTGATCTTCTTCCTAGCAATATTTATTATCTCTGTGACGAGGTGATGGAAATTGGTGGAATTCGTATATATGGGTCTCCTTGGTGTAATCTTCCTTTTTGGGCATCTAAAGGAAGTTCTGTCTGGAATTTTGCTGAAGAGGAGATTGATCTTGGCCAAATCTACAAAAAAATTCCTACAGATATAGATATTTTAATCACACATGGACCCGTTTATGGGTATTGTGATACTATATTAGAAGGAAGTAACGCAAATAGTTCAGAAAATCTGGGATCTAAAGCTCTTAGAGAGTATATCAATACTAGTAAGGCAACTCACATATTTTCTGGACATATACATTCCGCTCAAAGAAAAATGGAAGTCATAGGAAACAATATTACTAAATATTTTTCCTGTGTATCTATCCTTAATGAAGAGTATAAATTAACTGAAAAGTATACTCCGATAGAAGTACAATATGGCGACTAAAAAACCAAAAATAATGGACGATATGCAGATATTAGAAGAATATAATAAAATATTCGATGAATATAATGCAAAGAAACTTTCAAAGAAAGATATGATATCTAGTTGTGTTTATTTACATGATAGAATATCGTTGACTTTCTTGAAAACAAAAAATACAACAGAAAACACAACAGAAAAGAAAGGTAAAATAGAATGAGTTACATTTGTTACGCGACTAATGAGTACGTAAATGGCGAGAGTCGAGAGATGATTCCTATTAGAATCCGTAAGATAGTATACATAGCACAGACTAAGCCAGATCCACGTTCTGACTATCTTCAGTTTGCTAGTCAAAGCGAAGGATGGGAGATTATGGAAGAGGTTCCTGTGCGTATAAGTAAGGCAGATGAGTTTCGTGCTAAAAATTCTCCTGTTATCGGAGAAGATAAGGAAGTTAGGTACATGAAACCCGTAGAGAAAAGGGAAAGATATAGTCGTCGTGGAGAAGATAATAGTGATGATTTTAAGCCAGAAGAACTGTGAAACAGAATAAGAAAACAAAAAGGAAAGCCAGTTGATATACAATCAACTGGCTTTTTTGTTTATTTGTGTGGCTCTTACCCTAAATATATATATAGATATTAAAACCGACATGTGTCCGAGCTAACAACTCCGTTGATATCAGTATATCAACCGTCTTCTCAACCGTTTTAATATATGGAGAAAATTATGAATATTGATATTGAAAAACCCTATTCCCCCGCCGAATGCGAAAGAGGCAAGTTCACCAAAATAAACGAAGCCTATTTAACTTCTATGGGATATCCCTCTGGTGGTTATGGTAGATATGCTGTACTGACTTATGATTTAAATTCTGGGGTATCCAATATTTCTGGTATTCCTATAGATAATACGATACCAAATACTATATGGGTTGGAAGTTCATCCTTTTCAAGCGAAAATGAGATAAATTATAACTTTGCCAATCCATTAGCAGAGCTTGAAATCCAAAACAGATCATTAGGTTCAGTATTTATATTATTAAATGCATCTAACTATCTATATACCATAGCTAATGGAATAGAAATTGCAGTGGATGGATACTATTCAACAAAAAAGACCATTTCAGCCTTTACTGTTGCTAGTGTGTCTGGTGGGGATGTGAGAGTGATTGGACATTATGTATCATAAGGAGATATATGAAGAAAATATTGTTTGGTTTGTTGCTAGTGTTGAGTTGTATAACTGGATTTTCGCAAAGTGTATTAAATAATACATATACTAAGAGGCAATCTGATGCAAAGTATACATCGAAAACTGATCTTAGTAATACTGTAGCTGGGGCTGAAGGTATTAGATTAGTTGGTGCCGTAGGTGGTTATACATTAGAATCATATCTGGAAGATACTGCAACCCGTGGGCCATCTCGTGATTTACCTCAGTTTATCGCTGGATCGAATTTGGATGTTTCGTATTCAGGTGGAGATGTTTATGATCCACTGCTAGGTTATTTCCATTTAGATCCGGGCAGCAAAACTAACTTAGTAGACAATGCGGTTAATATTGCTTACTGGAATACAAATGATGTCAACCTAGTTCAATGGACAACCGGAACAAGACCTGATCCTATTAGTAGCATATATTTGGGTACTTTTGTTACATCTCAAGGGAAGATCGTACATTCTATGTTGGCTATTGCGGTGGGCGATGAATTGCTTTATGAAGATGCAGCTTTTGAAGCCGTATTTCCATCTGTTATTTCTAAAGGAATGCAAGTATTCCTAAAACCGAATGATGGTACCGATTTAACTAACCTTCAGTTTGAGGCTGGGACTATATATCATAATATTGGACAAAAAATAGATTATGCGGGTCTTGATTTTAACACGAATAGCCATATGGTTATATATAGCCATAGTTCTAGTATTACAAACTGGGTACAAATTACAACCAATCTATTTCCTGTTGGTAAATGGGATAACGGGACTAATCTAGTGGCATGTAATGCCGCTAAATGGTATCGAGGTGTATTTGTAGCTCTAGATGATAATCAATTGACTTGGATAGCCCCCGATGCTGAATATACTAATTCATTGGAAGCTATCGAAGGAAATGATCCCGATATGCCACCTGGATTTACACCCTATATTCCAAAATGTACAGCTTACGTATTCAAGGGAAATGATACTAAGTTGAACGATTCGACTTATTTCGTAGATCAAAGAAATTCTGAAAATCTCCTGAAAGGGAATACAACTAGTGGTAGCGGAATCGGCAATATTCCCAGTCTGTCTCAGGTACTAGCTGCTGGACCTAGTGCTGGTGGAATTAAAATTAATAACTTAGGTTTACCGATTAGTAGTGATGATGCCGCCAACAAGGATTACGTTGATTCAAAAATCAATAATGTAAACTCGTTCAAAGTATATGTCGATGGGAAGGGAAATGATAGTTTAGCTAAAGTAGAATCGTCTATTCTTCCTTTCAAGACTATTCAGGCTAGTATTAATGCGGCGGCATTAGCTTCCGGTGGGTCAAATAGATATACTGCCATGATCAGTCCCGGTGTTTATATTGAAGATATTAGTATGTCTAATAACGTATCTATTAGTGGCAATAACATTGAGGATACTATTGTCAAAGGAGAGGTTGTCTTTCCTCCAGCTTTCACAGATATAGTTGGTTCTGAAGTTGCGCTATTGACAGTATCCAGTACCAATAAACCGGCTCTTGTCATAAATTCTGGTTCCGATGACGCTTATGCGGGTGTTCGTTCTTGTTATCTGACTACCACCTATACTGAAGATTCGATTATACATAAAACTGTTATATCGGTCAAAAGAGGATTGAGCGAAGTCTACGGAACTACGTATAATGAACTATTTATAAATACAATTGATGGCATAGTTGCTCACGTGTCAATTTTTGAACATACTACTGATCTAAATAATGCAGGATTGAGCGAGTTTACATCCTTTAACAGTTCGTCTATTATAAACTGCACAGATATAAATGATGATGTCAGTATGGCCCATA
>Ga0007792_10000085_pt1 | contig 38218 bp, 40 predicted proteins | sample CryBogmetaGMA6M_FD_60371 | JGI IMG/M metagenome (GOLD analysis project Ga0007792, IMG submission 60371) | Freshwater microbial communities from Crystal Bog, Wisconsin, USA - MA6M | ecosystem: Environmental > Aquatic > Freshwater > Lake | place: Crystal Bog, Wisconsin, USA | collected 2009-07-06
GTGTTGATATTATCATTCATGCGGTTGCGTTTGCGAACAAGGAAGAACTGAAGGGGACGATTCTCAACACCACCCGCGAAGGTTTTGCCACCGCCATGGATATCAGCGTCTACTCCTTTCTCGGCATCATGAAAGCGGCTCAGCCGTTGATGGCGGGAAGGGGCGGTTCCGCTCTGACACTCAGCTACTACGGAGCCATGAAGGTGTTTCCAAGCTACAACGTCATGGGTATCGCCAAGGCTGCTCTGGAAGCGTCTGTGCGCTATCTGTCCGAAGCGGTCGGTCCTGAAGGAACCAGGGTTAACGCCATTTCTGCCGGCCCGATCCGTACCCTGGCAGCGGCGGGAGTGAACGGTTTCCACAATATTCTCAATCATGTGGAGTCAAAGTCTCCGCTGCGCCGGACTATCACCCAGGAAGACGTGGCCAATGCGGCGCTCTACCTCAGCAGTAACATGGCCGGCGGTGTGAGCGGAGAGATCCACTACGTTGACGGCGGCTATAACATCATCGGGCTGTAACTCCGGAGTATCCCTATTAAAGAAGCATTCGGCAATCTTGCAGGCTTAAAATCAAGTCAGATCCAGTCCCTGGAACGCCTGTACCGCAGGCGGATCCCGGTGGCGGAATTCTGCTCCCCTGAACTGGCCGCCCGTCTCGTAGAAATCTCCAGTGACCTTCGCCGTCAGGTCGGCATTCTCGTCAATCGGGCCGGCAGTGTTGAATACGTTATTGTCGGTGACGAAAAGGGGCTGGTTATCCCAGATCTGCGCGATTATCCTCTCGGCAAGAGGGTATTGCGCGGTCTCCGTCTGATCCATACCCACCTGAAGAATGAACCGGTTTCAGAAGACGATTTGACCGACCTTTCCCTGCTGCGCTTCGATCTGCTGGCCACCCTCACCTGTTCCCCCGGTAAACCGCACATCTACGCCCAGTTGGCCTGGCTGTCCCCTGATCAGCACGGGGCGACCACGACCGTTGACCCGATCGATCTGCTGGAGCGGATTGATATCGACTGCGTCCATGTCATTCCTGAACTGGAAGCCGATCTTGAAAAGGCGGCCCGCACGGCAACGAAAACCGGGGAAGCGCTGGAGCGGGCGATCATGATCTCCGTGACGACCTCCGGAACCCGGCAGGAAGCGGAAGATTCAATGGCCGAGCTGCGGGAACTGGCGCGCACCGCCCAGGTGGAGGCACTGGACGAATTCATCCAGCGGCCCAAGACCCTCAATCCTCGTTTCCTCATGGGGGAGGGGATGATGCGGGACGTGGTCATCAGGGCGATGCAGCGGGGGGCCAGTATGCTGATCTTCGACCAGGAGCTGACTCCGGCCCAGATCCGCTGTATCTCCGCTATGACGGAGCTCAAGGTCATCGACCGAAGTCAGCTGATTCTCGACATCTTTGCCCGGCGGGCGAAAACGCTGGACGGCAAGGTGCAGGTGGAACTGGCTCAACTCAAATACCTGCTGCCGCGTCTGACCGGCCGTGGTGTGCAGATGTCGCGACTGATGGGGGGAATCGGCGGGAGAGGGCCGGGCGAAACCAAGCTGGAAACCGATCGGCGCCGTATCCGCGACCGGATTGCCAGTCTGGAACGGGAACTCAAAGAGCTTTCCCAGGGGCGCGACCAGCGGCGCAAGCAGCGGGTCAAGGCGGGGGTGCCGATCATATCCATCGTCGGCTACACCAACGCCGGTAAATCGACCCTGCTGAATGCCCTGACCAAAAGTGACGTTTTTACGGAAGACCTTCTTTTTGCAACGCTTGATACCTCCACCCGCCGCCTCCGCTTTCCCCGGGAACGGGAGGTGATCATCACCGACACGGTCGGTTTTATCCGCTCCCTCCCCAAGTCACTGCTGGGCGCGTTCAAAGCAACGCTGGAGGAAATGCGCGATGCCGACCTGTTGCTGCACGTGGTGGACGCATCTCACCCCCGTTTTGAGGATCAGATTGTTCAGGTGCGGACAATTCTGGCGGAGCTGGATTTGGGGGATAAGCAGGAACTGCTGGTGTACAACAAGTCGGATCTGCTGGATGAAATGAAGAAAAAGGACACGGTTGCGTTTCTGCGCGTCCGTCAGTCGGCCCGGACCCAGCTCAGTGCCACGGTATCAGCCCGTGACCGTAAAAGCCTCAAACCGCTGATGGATGAACTGCAGCGGCGGTTCTGGCCTGAAGAAGATGTTACTCAAATTGAGCTTTAAACTCCGCCATCTGCTGCTGTAACGCGGCAACTTCACCCCGCAGGAGAACAACCTCCTCCTCCAATTTGACAATCCGTTCGTTCTCCGCCATGACCCGCACCCGGGCCGCCTCTGGGCGTGCTTCAGTATGTTCCTGGACACTGCAGTCCGGCATTCCGGAAAAAAGCTGGGCATAGCGCCCCTCTTTTCTCCCCGGCTGGCGCGGCAACAGGGTGATCAGCGGTTTTTCCCGCCGGATGAGTTCCTCCAGCACCTCTTCAACCGCCTCCAGACTGCCGAACGGGTGCATCCGCTCTCCTCTGGTACGCAGTTCACCGACGGTCTGCGGCCCCCGCACCAGCAGCTCGCAGAGGATCGCCTGTTCAGCCGGCATAAAGCCGAACTTCTCTGCCAGCAGGTGGCGGTATTTCGGAACGCGCCCCCCGTCTGCCGAAAGCAGTGCCAACTGTTTGAAACGGAGCTTCTCCAGACTCCGCACCACATCTTCCTCTGACAGAGTCATCACCGGATCACGGTTGGATTTCTGGTTGCAGGCGTTGGTGAGGGAGTTCAGGGTCAGCGGATAATACTCCGGTGTGGTCAGCTCTTTTTCTATCAGGCTGCCGAGCACGCGTACTTCATGTTCATTGAGTGTTATTTCCATTATAGCTGCTCCGTCTGCATCAGTGAAATGTCGGCATCTTTTCCTGGAACAGCACATACGGACTGACAATCAGCATGGCGAATTTTTTGTGCTGGTCATCTTCCCAGGAACGGATTTTTGAGTCCGATGGTTTGCCGATCATGCCGCTTTCCACCAGCTGCTGGATGATTTCCACATCATCGGTGGCGACTTTATGAGCAGTCTCCGCCAGGTCGAGGGCGTCATCGACCAGAATCAGTCCCCCCCGGTGCAGGTGGGCCCGTAGGCAGCTCCATTCGGCTTCGTCAATGGTAAGTGCCATTTCTTCTTTACTTGGTAACATAGGTGACCCCTTCCCGCCGAAACTTGATACCCCATGGGGTAGCCGATTTTTATCATGCGACGCAGACAAAGTCCACGCCTTCCTGCCAACCGCGTCGCTCTGCCACTGTCCGGAACTGCTCCCGCGCGCCGCGCACGCCGATGGCCACGATCATTTTTCTGCCATCCAGATTTAGTGCTTCCGGGGAAAGGACCAGTGCATGGTGCAGCATACGGCCAACCTTCCTCGGGTCAACATCCAGCCATGTGGAAACTGACACCTGCGCGGCGGCCAGCAACCGCTGCCACGCCCGGGCTTCCTGCCCCGCTCCGGCGATAACAACATCGCCGGTATTTTTCAGAAAACCGCGCAGCAGATGGTAACATTTGCAGGCCCGGAAGGCATGTAAGGTGTACTCCTCCATGGTGCGGGTGGCGCGTTCGGGGTGATCCCGCCAGAACAGGAGTGTCTGCGGCAGCCGGGCGAAGTGCACTCCCGCTGTCGCCATGCGCAGCCAGAGATCATAATCTTCGGGCCAGCTGCTGTCATGGTAGCCGCCCACCTCCTCCATGACACCCCTGCGTACCATGATGGAGGGATGGACAAAGGGGGACTCCACGAACAGATCCCGCATGATCAGGGCATGATCAGCCAGACCGTTCTGCCACTGCTCATAGTCAATCATCCCCTGTTTAATGCTCTGCCGGGGGAAATGCCGGAAGTTGCAGGCTACCAGCCCCGTTTCAGGGTGTGCATCCAGCCAGGCGGCTTGCAGCTCAAGGCGCCGGGGATGGCAGATGTCGTCACCGTCCAGGCGTGCCAGCAGCGGGGCGCGACAGAGTTCCAGACCGGCGTTGAGTGCCGCAACCAGGCCGCCCCCCTCACGGTGCAGTACCCGAATGCGCCTGTCCCCACCGGCCGCTTCGGCCAGGATGTGAGGCGTCTGGTCAGTGGAGCCGTCATCAACGGCGATCAGCTCCCAGTCGCAGTAGGTCTGCCGGTACAGTGAATCCAGCGTGGCCCGGAGGAAACGCCCTTCATTGCGCACCGGCATCAGTAGTGAAATATTCGGAATTGCAGGGCAGAGCTGTTGCGGCATGATGTGAAATCCTGAAATTTATTTTTCTTGACGGCGTACGATGATACGGTAAGTATGCAGATTAATCCATACAGGAATGATCAAAACTATGAGTGCCTTTTTAACAGAGCAGCAGCACACGTTCAGCAGTATTGCGGCATCGCTTGCCGTGCGTGGAGTCGCCGGCGAACCAGACTCCGGCGGCCGGACACGCGCCGCAGTTGCCATGATCCTGCATCAGACTGACCATGATCTGGAAATCCTGTTTATTCAGCGTGCCGCCCACGATCTCGACCCCTGGTCAGGGCATATCGCATTCCCCGGGGGGAAACTGGAGGAGGGGGAGTTGGAGTGCCAGGCGGCCTGCCGGGAAACGCTGGAAGAAATCGGCATTGACTTGACGCGGGGGCACTATCTGGGGCGACTGTCGGATATCATCGGGACCAATCTGCCGGTGCGGGTATCCTGCTGCCTGTTCGGCGTGGACAGACTCGCCAATAATCCGGCCCTGAACGAAGAGGTGCGGGACCTGTTCTGGGTCTCGCTTTCTGATCTGCGCGATCCGGCGCGGCATCGGGTAAGCAGTGTGGCGTTCGATGAAAAACGTTTTGAAGTGCCGGCTATCGCACTTCCGGTCGATAACAAACCGGTGCTGTGGGGGATTACCTATCGGCTGGTGATGCAGTTTTTGACCGTGCTTGACCGTCGGGAAACCGCCGGAGAAAATTACAGCTTACTGCCTGAAACGGTAGAAATTAACGAGGAGGAAAGACCATGAGTGAAAAAACAGGAATAATTACGTTTAAAGGAAACCCCATGACCCTGCTGGGTGCTGCGCTTACGGTGGGTGATGCTGCTCCGGACTTTACCGTGGTTGACAACGGGCTGGCCGCCACGTCGCTTGCCACCTTTGCCGGCAAAGTAAAAATTATCAGTGCGGTGCCGTCTCTGGATACCCCGGTATGCGACACGGAAACCCGTCGTTTCAATCAGGAAGCCGCTTCTCTGCCGGGGGATGTGGTGGTTCTGACGATCAGCCTGGATCTCCCCTTTGCCCAGAAGCGGTGGTGCGGGGCAGCAGGAATTGATGCGGTGATTACCCTTTCCGACTACCGCGAACGCTCCTTCGGTCTCGGCTACGGCGTGCTGATCAAGGAACTGCTGCTGCTGACCCGTGCCGTGTTCGTCGTTGATGCCGCTAACGTTATCCGCTACATCCAGATAGTTCCGGAAGTCACCGGTGAACCTGATTATGCCGCAGCAATAGCCGCCGCAAAAGCGCTGCTGTAACAGTACCCTGTCAGGACGCTCCGGCTGGGGTGTCCTGACGCGTGGCACCTGTCAGGCAATTTTTTTCAGCAGCCAGGCCATATTCTCCCCCAGCACCTGCATGGTCCCCATCCCCTCTTCATCCTGAAGCACATCGCCAATGTTCCGGCCGACACCGATATTCCAGTAATTTGACGCCGGGATAATCATCTGCCCGATGCTGAAAAAGTGGTTAATGGTATCGAACACGTTGATAGCACCGGCCCGGCGTACCGACACCACGGCGGCACCGGCCTTGCGCTTGAACATATCGCCGTTTGCCCGTGACACCATACCGCACCGGTCGATCAGCGCCTTGGTTTCGGGGGTCAGGGCGGCAAAATATGTTGGAGAACCGATAATGATGCCGTCCGACTCAAGCATCTTCTCGATGCAGCTGTTGGCGATGTCATCTGTCACGGCACAGCGCTTGTCCTTTCGTGAGAAGCATTGATAACAGGCGATGCAGCCGTGCAGTTTCTGGCCCCCCACTTGAACCATTTCAGTTTCTATTCCTTCTTTGTTCAGTGCGTCGAAGGCCTGGCCGATAAGCAACGAGGTGTTTCCTTCCTTCCGTGGACTGCCGTTGAATGCGGTAACTTTCATGATGAACCTCCGGAGATAATATGCCGTCTTGATGTAGCATGGTACACCGGAGCAGACAATCAGTTTTGTTGCCTAAGGGAACGGCATAAAGAATTATCCGTCATGCGGGACACCGTTGATTATCACCGGCATCTACGCTACACTGCTTCAAAATTAATTACAGAGGTGATGATCATGACAATAAAGGACAGTTTTTTTCTGATGCGGGACAAAGCGGTACTGGTGGTGATCGACGTGCAGGAAAAACTGTGCGTCGCGATGGATGAGGCTGTGCTGGGGAAACTGGTCAAGAACACCGGCATTCTGCTGGAAAGCGCTGCGGAACTGAATATACCCGTACTGGTAACGGAACAGTATGTCAAAGGGCTGGGAGCAACTCTACCGGAACTGAAGGAAAAGGCGGCAGCAGCTCCCTGTTTTGAAAAAATGACCTTCAGCTGCTGCGGCAGTGCCGAGTTTGTTGCGGCGCTTAAATCCACCGGCCGGAGTCAGGTGATCATCACCGGCATGGAAACCCATGTCTGTGTCCTTCAGACGGTTATTGAACTTCGTGACGCCGGTCTGGACGTCCATGTGGTGAAGGATGCCGTCATGAGCCGCAGCAAGCAGAACTGGCAGACCGCCATTCAGGTCATGACCCTGGCCGGGGCGGTGCCCACCTGTACGGAATCAGTTTTGTTTCAATTGCTGGGGGTTGCCGGGACGGAGGAATTTAAAAAGCTGTCGAAGCTGGTGAGATAAGCAGCGGGGTAAGAGGGTAGATGTGAAAACTCCGGCGGGTATCAATCCGCCGGAGTTTTTTTATGGAGCGGAAAAAACGTGCCGGACGATTTCGCCATGGTGCTGGATGCACGCCAGGGCCGGGAGATTGGATTTGTACGAGATGAAGGGGACTCCGGCACTTTTTGCCGACTGCATATCCACCTCGCCGTCACCGATAAAAAGCGCCTCTTCCGGTGCGGCATTGAAATAGTCCAGTACTTTCAGGAGCGGTTCCGGATGCGGTTTCGGGTGGGTAACCTGTGAAGCTGTCATGACATATTCAAAGTAGCCGGTCAGTCCGAAATCCTCAATAATCATATCCATGGAAGTTGCCCGATTGGTGCAGATCGCCAGGGAGGTGTGCCCCTTCAACTGGTCGAGGGCGTTGACAAAGCCTTCTTCCATGCGCATGTACGGCATTAGATCGCGGTAGCGGATGGTCTTGGCAAAACTGAGCGCCTCTTCGCGCTGTGAGTCCCCCTGGAAAAAATATTCCATAACATCATGAAACGAATAGGTGTGGAGAACTCTTCTCGCTTCACCGTTGTCCCGTTCAATCTCCGGTCGTCCCAGAAACCCCATGATACGGTTGTAAAAAACATAATTGGATTCGATTGAATCAAGAATCACGCCGTCACAGTCGTAGATGACGACTTTATAGCGGCTTTTCGTTTTACTCACTAGTTGGCTCCAGTGTCGGACGTTTATGTGCGCCTAAAAATTCTTCCCACTCGAGCGGGAGCAGGTATTTTTTGCGGCTGTTGCATTCCTTACAGGCGGGAACAACATTGTTGCGCGAGGCCTTGCCGCCGCGTGATACAGGCACCAGATGATCCATGGTCAGCTCTTCCGGTGCAAAACTGCCATCGCAGTAATAGCAGCGTCCCAGAGCAACACGGTTTTTCCACCAGCGGCTTTTGCGAAGCTCCCGTGATTTTTCACGTTCCCGCTTCACATCGGCTTCGCTGATATCCAGTATAAAGTGATCCATAGCAAATTTCCTTCTGCGGTATCCGCCCTGCTCGCCGTGAGAAGATAGCTGAAATCGAAGTGGTTTGGTAGTGGTAATAATCAATTTCAACGTACTGAAGCGGCGGGGCAAGCACAGAAGAGACAAAAAAAGGTTGATATATTATGTCCCGTGGGGTATAAGACCACTTCCCAACGCGCTTGTAGCTCAGCTGGATAGAGCAACGGACTACGAATCCGTAGGTCGGGCGTTCGAATCGCTCCAGGCGCACCATAAAATTCAGGCACTTACGTTAATTCGTAGGTGCCTTTTTTATTACCATGACGCAGATCTTGACGCAGGTACATATTTTTCGTAGTCCTCGGCACTATCTCAGCACTACAGATTTTTCCTTTGGTCAAACCTGAAGCATATATTCGCAAGCTCATATATTAAGCTCCAAGCGCATTAGTCAATACCAGTATACAAAGCAAGCTTCCATATCCCACTACTTCATAGATTTACCCAGATAGAATAGCTATCCCACAGCATCAAATGATATGTTTTAGGCCATTATCGTTTCCTGATAATTTGGTCTATTAATGTTGTGGGTATCTTGTGCCAGTGGAATGAGAATGGGTACGGATTTATTTTGTGAAGTTTCTGAAAATCTACCTGTATAGTCAATGCTATTTCCGATCAAGGCTTTCCAACAGACGTATATAATCTTTCTGGCTTTCCCAAACACAACAGGATATGAAATTGACAAAAGGCTTGTCGTCACCCTTATTGGAATCCCGCAGGGCAGAGATATAGTCGCCACGGATTATGGGAGGAATGATCGTAATGGGGTAGCCCGCCTGCAACAAGGCAAGATTCATCAGCAACCGTGCCGTTCTTCCGTTACCATCAATGAAGGGGTGGATGGTTACAAGTTTCAGGTGAAGCATGGCAGAGTATTCCACTGGGTGAAGTTTCCGTAGCGTGGGCAAGTTGCTAATAAACTCCTGCATAGCAAGCGGGACAGCAGTTGGTGTCGGTGGAGTGAAATCAGTTCCGGTGATGATAACGTTCCGCTCCCGATACTTTCCGGCAGATTCCGTGTCAATCCGATAATAAAATAGCCGGTGCAATCCGAGAATGTCAGCTTCTGTGATGTCCTGACCACCAGACAGCTTGTAGAGCAGGTCAAAGGCTTCACTATGACCGATAGCCTCAAAATGGTCTTTCATCGGCTTCCCGCCAATGGTGATGCCATCTTCCAGAACCACCTTGGTTTCGCTCTCGGTAAGGCTGTTCCCTTCAAGGGCGTTGCTTGACCAGGTTAGTCCTATTCGGTAATATTCCTTCAATTGCTTTACTTCATAAGTATCAAGCGGACGGTGTGCTCGGATCTTCTCTTGGAGGATGCTGTTATCTGACAGCCGATTTTCATAGTTCATAGTAGCTAACCTGTCCCATGTTCTTTCTCATGTTCTTTCTGGTAAGAGTCACTTGCCATCCTCTGAGGAGCTTTTCTTCGGAAGAATCGACAACTGTTCGCAACCGATTACCCGTAGACAATCAAAAAGAAAATCGGCGGAAAAAGCACCTCGTGCCATTCGATTGTCAAGTGCCAGCTTTGTGAGCTTATACCCCTGCTCGTTCAGCAAATCGGCAAGCCTCTGATATGAAATTCCACGCTTTGCAAGCTCGGCTTTCAAAACCTGCTTTGCCTTGTCGTTTAAACCAACATTCACGATGTTCTTACACCGAGGCGTTTTCATTAGAATTCCTCCTGACTGAAGACGTAAGCATACTAACGTATTCGTTAGCCAATGTAAAAGGAATTTATCGTTAAATTTCAAAATAATCCGGCGATGAATGCAAGCTTCTTTATGAGCGATTCTCCCAAAACGACTTGGGTGACGTTTTGGTGAACCGATTTCGTAACAATTCCATTTGATTGAGTATTGGAATCCAGTGGAACGTGATTAATGCATCGAAAATACTGATATTTTTCTGCCCAGCAGTTGCCATATGAATTGCCAAATCAATTGTTCTGGGATACTTTATGGCACTCTTATTCACCGCTTTACTAGTGCTTCCGCTTGGAATACTTTTGTAAATATCTGTAGGTATCAGCATCATAGTTTCTCCTCAACATGGAACTTTATCATTGTATAACATATCGGATATCTTGGAATATCATAATATCATGGGACACAATACTGATTGATTATTATCATTGATAAAGCATCCCTGCTTTTTGGGTATGCGATATTTTCCTGTCACCTTTTGCGCATAAAAAGAGCCAGGAAAATGACTGAAGTTTATTGGCCCGGTTTTTGTTCGCGGCTGTATTTAACGCGTCAGAGTCCTCACCAGTGTTCGACATATCTCTTACTCATTAGTTTTTTGGAATACGAATGTCATTATCTTCGAATGAGCCGCTTTCTGCCAGTTTGTGACAGGCTACGCAGTTGATCTTGGACTTGACAGAGCTTCGCTGGTAAATCACCTGATGTATCGGCCTATGTTTTTCTTTCCAGTAGGGGATGTCGGTGATTTTAACCGGAGGGTTTTCCTTGCCGATCGAGCGAATAAATTTGATAGATGCCTCCTCACGGGACGTCTCTGCAGCATAGGTGACAAGAAAAGCTTCGATCTCTTTCTTTGCTGCGTCATTAATTGAGGCATCGTCGCCAAAATGGTCATTGAGGCTGTTCATCATTTTTATCCAGCTTTCAGCCGGGAGCAAATTAGGTGGGAATGCCATATGGCAGGAACCGCACTCTTTCTGGTAGATTGGCGGTATTGCCAACTTCACGGGTTGTTTTGTTTCCAGAGTACTGGGGAGGTAGAACATTACCGCCAGCGGTGAAATTATCAATACGTAGGAGATCAAGCGCACTGTCGTGGCAGTATGGATCGGATTGTCGGTATCGTCAGAGAGTTTTGTTCCGGTAACCAAACAAGGCTCTTTGCTACATTTACGGAACTGTGCGCCATTGATTCTGAACCGACCTGTGAGCGCCTGATGGCGGACCGCATGACCAGGCAGTTGCAATCGCTCGGTTTTTCAGTTTCGGAAGACGGCACGGGGGAACGGATCGGCGGGACTGCGGGGAACCTGTATGCCCGGCTTGAAGGGAACGCTGCCGGTGAGCCGCTGCTTTTTTCCTGTCACCTTGACCGGGTTGCACCCGGAAACGGTGTCAAGCCGCGTATTGAAGGGGACTACATTAGCAGTGACGGTACTACGGTCCTCGGCGCTGATGATGCGGCGGGGCTGGCAGCTATCCTGGAGGGGATTACCGCCCTGAAAGAAGCGGGAAAGCCGTATCCGACTATCGAACTCGTGCTGACTGTCGCCGAGGAATTGGCCCTGGTCGGTTCGGGCTGGTTTGATCTTTCACAGGTTTCCTCCCGGATAGGTTTCATTCTGGATGCCGGGGGGCCGATAGGCGAAATTGTCCTTCAGGCGCCGGAGCAGATCAACTTTTCGGCCGTTTTCCATGGCCGGAGTGCCCACGCAGGTTTTGCTCCGGAAGAGGGGGTGTCGGCCATCCAGATCGCCGGGACAGCCATAAGTCGTATGGGACTGCTGCGCATCGATGCGGAGACAACTGCCAATATCGGCAGCATCTACGCCTCTGGTCCGACCAACATAGTGCCGGATCGCTGTGAGCTTCAGGGTGAGGTGCGTTCGCTGCAACCTGCAAAAGTACAGGCCCATGCTGCTGCTTTGACAGCTGTTATGGAAACTGCCGCCCGGGAGTATGGCGGGACTGTCGAAGTTGACAGGAAGCCGTGTTATCCGGCGTATAAGCTGAAGGAAGATTGCGAGCCTGCCGGCCGTGCGGCACGGGCAGCAGGGAAGATCGGAGTGCCGGTTCGCTTCAAAGCAACCGGCGGCGGTTCAGATGCCAATATTTTTAACAGTAGGGGATTGCCGTCTGTTGTCCTAAGCTGCGGGTATGAAAAAGTGCATACGACAGATGAACGGATACCGCTGAAACAACTGGCTCTGCTGGCGGAATGGGTGCTGGCCATCATTGCTGACGGGCGGAATGGTGAAGCAGATCAGTAATTTGAGACTTCAATCAGATTCATATCCGGATCTCTGAAGTAAAATGAATTGATCGGCCCTGTCGCCCCGGTCCTCGCTATGGGGCCTTCTATGATTTCAACTCCTTCGCTCTGCACATGGATCATCGCCTCATTCAGTGGAACCTCAGTAATGAAACACAAATCAGCAGAACCGGGCGTCGGTTTGTCTGCTTTCGGTTCGAACTCTTTACCCGCCTGGTGAAGATTGATTTTCTGCTTGCCGAATGTAAGGCCGACTCTTCCCGCACCAAAGTCCTCTTTCTCCATTCCAAGGACTGAAACATAAAACCGGGCTGTGATCTCAATGTCCTTCACCGTTAATACTATGTGGTCAAGCCTGTTGATGTCCATGTCCTCTCCTTTTCATATAACGCCGCCGGGAAACCGTTGTGTTATCTGCGTCCCTTTGAAGGCGATCTCGGGCCATCGCCCTGACGTTTGCCGGCGGGAGGTCTGCCAGGCCGCTTCGCAGAGGCGGGGCGATCACTGGAGGCAGCATCTTTCGCAACTTTTGGGCGGTATTTTCTGGCTGCCTCTTTGGCTGCGGAAGAACGACCGGTTTTGGTCGCTTCTTTAACGGCTGGACGACTGCTTTTCGCTGATGGTGCCGCCGCTGGTCGCGTACTTGTTGTTGTGCTCCCGGCACTTGACGGGCGTGTTCCTGCCGGACGTGCCCCTACCGCTCTGGCGCTTGACGGACGAGCTCCTGCCGGGCGTTCGTTTGCCGCTCTGGCACTCGCGGGGCGAGGGCTTGCGGGACGGGCATCCACCGCTGGGCGTGCTCCGACAACCGGTTTTCTCCGGACATACGGAGTTTTTACCGGACGGTCTTTCTGCGGTTTGGCGATACTGACAACGATGCAGCGGTCGATCAGCCACGTACCGTCCAGCGTTTCAACCACCTCATCCAGGTTTACCTCTGACAGCATCCGCACATAGCCGCAGCGCTTGAATTCACCGGTCGCTTCATCAACAATCAGGTGGACCGAAGTGACAACCCCCATTACCTCAAAAAGTTTGCGCAGATCATCTTCGGTTGCCTGCTCCGAGATATGTCCGACGTAGAGTTCTTTTGCCATGTCTATAATCCTTGGTATGATTTATTTCTGTTCCCGGTGAATGGCAAAGGGGCCCCAGGTCTGGTCAACAGACATTAGTTCCAGAGTATTGACGTTGACATGGGGCGGTACGCTGACAATCCAGCGCACTGCTTCCGCGATGTCCTCTGCGGTCAGCGGTTCTGTCCCCTGGTAAACACCGGAAGCCTGCTCGTTATTGCCTTTGAAGCGCACGTTTGAAAATTCCGTTTCGGCCATGCCCGGTTGGATGCAGGAGACCCGCACCCGTGTGCCGGCCAGATCACAACGCAGGTTCCGTGAAAACTGGGTCACGAAGGCTTTGGTTCCCCCATAGACATTGCCGCCCGGATAGGGCCAGGCGCCGGCGGTGGAGCTGATGTTTATGATGTGACCGCGATTGCGTGCCACCATGCCGGGGAGCGCGAAACGGGTACAGTACATGGTGCCTTTGATGTTGGTATCCACCATGGTGTCCCAATCATCAAGATCAACCAGGTGAGCCGGTTCAAGCCCAAGCGCAAGTCCTGCGTTGTTGAGCAGGATGTCGATAGCCCTAAAGCGTTCCGGCAGCCCCTCTATCGCTCCCTGTACCGCTTCACGGTCGCGTACATCAAGCGGAATTATATGTATGTCAGCGTCTGCAGACAGTTCCTCCTGCAGCTTCAGGAGCGGATCAATCCGTCGTGCGGTGAGAATCAGGCGGTTGCCTCCGGTGGCGAACATACGGGCACAGGCTGCGCCGAAACCGGACGATGCTCCAGTGATAAAAATGGTTTTTCCACTCATAAATCCTCCCGCTGTTTCCATGAAAATGATCAGTCCGCGCCGCGTATTCTACACCAAGCGGTATACGGTTTCCAGCACTCTGTCCCGGCTGATCCCCTTTTGTTCGCAGAGACCCAGCATTTCATCGCAAATCGGAGCGCAGACCGCGATTTCCCCTGTCTCAAACAGTTCAAGAGCGGTCCGGAATGAATGCAGGGCAATTCCTGACACCTCCGGCATATCGCCGCCGCCATAGCGTTTATCAGCCAGCACCGGATGGCCGATAGCGGCCAGGTGCCGGCGAATCTGGTGCATTCGACCGCTGATCGGGGTTACCGCCAGCAGGGAACAATTGTCGCCGGCCAGCAGGATCTCGTAACGGGTCTCGGATTCTTTATCGTCCAGCGGCTCGGTGATTATGCCGCTACTATCGGGGGTTCCCCACGCCAGGGCCAGGTAGAGCTTGTCCAGGCCGGATTCTTTTACCTGCCGGCCGTAGATACCTGCAGAGCTGGAGCTCTTGGCCATGATGACCGCACCGGAGGTGCCCCTGTCCAGGCGGTTTACCGGGTACAGTTTGCAGGGGGTTGCCCGCTGGGTCATATATGCCTGACCGGCATCCACAAGGTTGTCTTCACATTCGGCGGTCCGGTGCATCGGTAGACCGGGCGGCTTGTTGACAATGAGGATCAGGCTGTCTTCGTAGAGTATGTCCAGAGTCGGACGGCTGTGAACCAGCAGTGCGGTTGTTACGGCACTTTCCTTGAGGGTGACGGTATCGCAGAGGGCCAGAAGGGTGTCGGCTGCTGCCGGAGCGCCATTCAGTCTGGCAGCCCCGTTTTTTATAAGTTTCCGTGCATAACCGGGGGGTGCTGCCGGCATAAGGGTACGCAGATAGCTTTCCAGCCGGCGGCAATGGTCCTGCTGGGTGATTTCATAAGAGAGCATAGGTGTGATCTTCTGGCGAGGAGCTTACACTACCAACCGGTCATCTTTGTAACCTGCATTAACCTCAAGGGCTTCATTCATGGCGCGAATAGCGACTTCAATCTGGCTGTCGTCCGGCTCGCGGGTGGTCAGGCGCTGCAGTGCGAGCCCCGGTGCAATGATCATTTTGACAAGCGGATGGCTGTCGTTTGTGGCGCTCCACTTAAGGAACTCATAGGAAATGCCGGCAATCATCGGGAGTAGGACTATCCGCGACCCGGCTTTCAGATAAAACGGCCAGAGCTTGGGAATCAGTGAAAATACGGCTATGCTGACCAGCATGACAATCAGCAGGAAGCTTGTACCGCAGCGCGGATGCAGTCGGTTGTAGCGGCGCACATTTTCAACAGTCAGCTCAACACCGTCCTCGAAGGCGAAAATGGATTTGTGCTCGGCGCCGTGATACTGGAATACCCGCTGGATATCCTCCATCCGGGATATAACCCAGATGTAGGCGAGGAAAACAACTACCCTGATGACGCCGTCCACCAGATTAAAGACGATGTTATTGTCGCCGATGACTGGTGTCAGCAGCTTGGTCAGATAAAGCGGAAAAAGGAAAAACAGGCAGATGCCGAAGCCGAAGGCTATGGACATCGTTCCGGCCATTGCCCAGGAAGAAAGTTCGCCTCCCCCCTTTGTGTCGCCCCCTTTTTTCTTCTCCTTTTCTTTTTCGTCTTCAGTCATGGCTTCATTGGCAGAAAAATTGAGAGCCTTGATACCGATGATAAGCGAGGTAAAGAGCGCCACTGCACCACGGATTATCGGGAGTTTGACAATCGGAAAGCGTTCGGAAAGCGGGACAATCAACTCTTTTCTGACGACGATTTCGTTATCGGGGCGACGCACTGCAATGGCAACCGAGCGGGGTGCCCGCATCATTACCCCTTCGATAACCGCCTGTCCGCCAACATGTATCTTGTCCATATACCCTCTTTTGTCCTGAAAACTGTTGCCGAGTGTGCTGCCTGGTTCAGGTCTGATTTATACCAGAGCTTTGTAAAATGCTCGTACTTCGGTTGTCTGGCCACAGCAGAACTTTCCTTCCGGGCAGGGCCCGGCTACACAGCCGGGGCCGGCCTGACGAAAAATAATCGGCGCGATTCTTTTTACCAGACGAAGCATTTCGTCGCTCATCTCCCGGATTTCCCACTGGGCGCGCTGGCAGCAGCGCAGCGCAAAAAAGTGCAGCAGCTCACGGGCATTCATGGTCATGATGATTTTGGTTTCTGTGGCGTTTGGCAGTATATAGCGGGCGTCCTCTGCCGGAATCCCCATGTCGATCAGCTGTGCGTAGGCTTTATGGACGGTTTCAGACATGGAGGCAAAAATCTGCCGCGCTTCAGGGTTCCCGGCGATAGTGTCCGGCATGATGGAGGCGAATTCCTCCTTGTGGGACACGTAGCGCTGGGATTGCTGGGAAAACGAAGCGATGCGGTGGCGCACCAGTTGGTGCGTAGTTACCCGGGAAATTCCTTCAATGCCAAAGGTGAACGAGGCATGCTCAAGTACGGAATGGTGACCAAGAGACATGATCTTGTCCAGAAACGACTCAATAGCAGAGGCGGCCAGCTTTTCCCGTAAATCATCAATTGAAGAGGGCGAATAACAGAGACGGGCAGCTAACGCTACCGTGCGTTCCGGATTGGGTGTGTGTTCGATCAGGGTGACGTTCATGGTGTCCTGTTCGAGCCATGCTCAGGGGTAGCAATGGTCATTTCAGAAACTGGCAGGCTCTTATCTTGGAGTGAAACCCCTGATCGAACTCACCGGAAGCGGGGAATCAGGAGTAAAAAAAGGGGATTTGCCTCGCGACAAAGCCCCTCTCATGAGTCTACAAAAAGATCGATCAAGCCTGGCCGTAACGTTTTTTGTAGCGTTCAACACGCCCAGCGGTGTCGATTAGTTTCTGTTTGCCGGTGTAGAACGGATGGCAGGCAGAGCAAATCTCGGTGATGATCTCTTTTTTTGTTGAGCGTGTCTGGAATGTGTTCCCGCACAGGCACTTAACGGTAATCTCGGAATAATCTGGGTGGATACCTTCTCTCATCTCTTTCTCCTTCAATAGTGCTTTATTAGGGCGCAACAAAATCAGTAACAAATATGAGCGGCGAATCATATCCACTTTGGGCGGTTTTTGCAACCATTTAATTATCTATTTTGACATCGAATCCAGAAAAGCCTGATTGGTCTTGGCTTCTGACAGCTTATCCAGCAGGAATTCCATGCTATCGGCCACGTTCATGGGGTGGATAATCTTGCGCAAAATCCAGATCCGGTTCAGGGATGATTTTTCTATCAGTAACTCTTCTTTACGAGTCCCCGACTTATTGATGTCAATTGCCGGGAAGGTGCGTTTCTCCACCAGCTTGCGGTCGAGGTGCAACTCCATGTTACCGGTGCCCTTGAACTCTTCAAAGATGACTTCGTCCATCTTGCTGCCGGTATCGACCAGGGCGGTGGCGATGATCGTCAGTGACCCTCCCTCTTCGATATTGCGCGCAGCGCCAAAGAAACGTTTCGGTTTCTGGAGGGCGTTGGCGTCAACACCGCCGGTCAGGATTTTACCGGATGGCGGCAGTACGGTGTTGTATGCCCTGGCCAGACGGGTTATTGAGTCCAGCAGAATGACAACATCCTTTTTGTGCTCCACCAGCCGCTTCGCTTTTTCAATAACCATTTCAGCAACCTGAACGTGGCGGGTTGCCGGCTCGTCGAAGGTGGATGATACGACTTCACCCTTAACCGAACGCTGCATGTCGGTCACTTCTTCAGGACGTTCGTCAATCAGCAGAACGATCAGGTACACTTCAGGGTGGTTAGCGGCAATCGAATTGGCAATGTTCTGGATCAGTACCGTCTTCCCGGTACGGGGAGGCGCTACAATCAGGCCGCGCTGCCCTTTTCCGATCGGCGCTACCAGCTCGATGACGCGCATCGGCATGTTTTCCGAAGTTGTCTCAAGAGTGAGCTTTTCCTGGGGGTAGAGCGGCGTCAGGTTGTCAAAAAGTATTTTGTCCCGGGCTACTTCCGGCGATTCGTGGTTGACCGATTCTACTTTGAGCAGAGCAAAATAACGCTCGCCCTCTTTTGGCGGCCTGATCTGGCCGGAAACGGTATCGCCGGTGCGCAGGTTGAAGCGTCGGATCTGGCTGGGAGAGACGTAGATGTCATCAGGACCCGGGAGGTAATTATAGTCGGTTGCCCTGAGAAATCCGAAACCGTCCTGTAGTGTTTCCAGAACCCCTTCCCCAAAGATCGAGCCGTTCTGTTCGGTCTGAGCGTTCAAAATTGCAAAGATAAGATCCTGTTTCCGAAGGCTGGAAGCCCCCTCGATGTTGAGCTCCCGTGCAATAGTGTTGAGCTCGCTGATCTTTTTGCCCTTAAGTTCCTGTAAATTCATCTGTTCTCCTGCGTAACGGGTTGCATAGTATGGGGGGTTGACATGGGTAGTCTCAAAGTATCCGGGGAAGCCAACAAGTTGCGGCGACAGCGGAGTCTTGCTGCGCCGGGAACTGCTGGCATAAACGGCAGAATATGATTATTTTCAGAGGTCGAATATTTCGTATCTAATGTGAAGAAGACCAGGGATCTGTTTGGATGTCAGGATGTTCAGTCTGAGGTGAACTGACGTTACCCTTTATTTTCAGGGGTTGTCAATAAAAAAACTGCCTATTTTACGGGTAACGCGCATTCTTTGTCTGCAAACTCTCAAACGGGTTTCAATAGATCGTTAACAACAACTCCGGCCATGGTCAGTCCGAAGATGGCGGGCAGATACGAAATGGTGCCCAGAATCACCCGTCGATGTTCACAACGAAAGGTCTGCTCCGACCGATTAGGGCAGATGCAGTCAGTACCGCACGCTCCGGACGTTGCAGGGTCAAGCTCCCGGTGCAGTTCAGTTGAGTACACGACCTGCACACCGGAGGTGATGTCGGCCTTTTTTAAAATCTTGCGCATGCTGCGAGCCATACGGCAGTTTTTTGTGGCAGAAATATCAGACACTTCTATCTTCGTGGGGTCCAGTTTGTTCGCAGCTCCCATGCTGGAGATGATTGGAATATCCAACTGCCGACAGATTGTTATCAAGGAAGCTTTGGCGGTGAAGTGATCGATCGCGTCAAGAACATAGTCGGGGCGCGGCGTGAGCAGTGCTGCAGCATTTTCGTGCGAGAAAAACTCCTTGACTGGTATGATATCGGCGTCCGGATTGATGTCGCGTAACCGGGCCGCCATCGCCGCCACTTTTTGCTGTCCCACGGTGCTGGAAAGTGCATGGAGCTGCCGGTTAATGTTGGTCAGGCAGATATCGTCAAAGTCCACCAGCGAGATTTTTCCGACGCCGGCTCGCCCCAGAGCTTCTGCGGCATAGCTGCCGACTCCACCGATACCACAGATCATGACGTGTCTATCCGCCAGAGTTGATAATCCTTCGGTACCGATCAATAGTTCAGTGCGGGAAAAGCGATGAAGTGCCATAAAATTGGTCTGCCTTTGCGGGATGCTGATAATTTGCACAGTCTATAACAATAGTGGTACAGTTTAGACCTTAATTAAATTGCAAGCTTGTGATAGTAATAGTCCAATACACAACAAATTGTCGTTTAAATAACCCTGAGTTTGCTAGAGAAGATATTGTATGCCAGATTTTTCATCCATTATGCCCAAAATTTCAACTGCCATATTGCTGGCCGTTCGAGAAGTATGGTCACTTGCGGCACTCGGCTATGCTGGCGAGCCCCGCTTAAAGGTTCTGAAACAGCAGATTCGCTGGTCATTCGCTGCAACCGTCAACTCGAAAGAGCTGCTGGAATGGTTCCGGGACCTTGAAACTCCCGAGTTAAAAAAATATGCCGCCCTCAATCGCCGGCTGGCCCTGAAGCCGATGAGAGTTTATGTTTCCAACCGCTGGAAAATCGGGGAAAAAATAAAAATACTCACGGACACCTATCACTTTATTGATCGATTCGGTACCCCGCTGCAAAACGCCTTAACCCGAGCCGGGGGAGTCAATCTTGCCACGTTTGCCATAAACGGCGAGTGCGATGCCTGCGTACTTCTTGGCTATGACAACACATACCGCAAAGAAGGTGAGATGGTTGTTTCTCTGTGGTGCCCCGAACTGGGTGGCTCAATTATCTCCCTGGTATTTTCTTTCGGGTGCCGGCAGGATGGTGAGTGGACCATGTACATCGGCTGTATCCAGGGCGGTGCTGATGTTGATACCAAGCCTATTTCAAAGGCCATGCATGGCCTTTGGCCGAAAGCATTTATCGTGTACGTGGCTCAGGAGATAGCTTCAGCCGTGGGGGTCAAGTACCTTCTCGGCGTGAGCAACACCATCCACTCCCACAAGAAGAAGCATATTGTTCATATATCCACTCTCCATGAGTTCACCTTTGACTATGATGCACTCTGGTCAGATGTAGATGGAAAACTGGCTGATGACGGGTGGTTTGACGTGCCATTGCAGCTTGAACGTCGCTCTTATGAGAGTATGAAATCAAATAAACGAGCCATGTACACCCGCCGGTATGCCATGCTCGACGATATTTCCCGACAGATACGAACGTATCTGTTGCCAAACAATTCCTCCCCAATGTGACGCGTATTTCGCGCGAAGCCACTTCTGGACGGGCTTACTTGCCACGCTTCCGGCGGTAATAGTTCCGATACCATGCAGATGTTTTCTTAAACAGACTGAACGTGCTTTCCTCCGGGAACATGTTTACCCTGAAAACGGCAAAACGGTCGTCTTCAATGGTAAGGCCGCCGGTGTCGGTAGCGATGCCGAATTCAAACCCCGCCTGTTTGACCAGATTTTTGATACGCTCGTCATAGGTGCCGAAAGGGTAGGCAAAGGAAACAACCCTGGTCTGCAGTTCCCGTTCGATGCGGTCCCTGCCTTCACATATTTCGTACATTGCATCTTCATCACTCAACAGCGGTAATTTGGGGTGTGTGAGCGTATGTGCGCCAATTTCCCACCCGCAAGCCACAAACGCCCGCTTCTGCTCGGTCGTCATGATCCTGTTCGCCTCAAGGTTCTCACCGACATCCCACATATTACCGCTGACAGAAAAATCTCCCAGCAGGAACAGGACCCCCTTGTACCCGTATTTGCGGGCGAGCGGCAGCATATTGTGAAAGTTGTCCAGATAACCGTCATCAAAGGTCAGGATAAACGGTTTCCGGGGAAATTCCCGCAGAGGCTTGTCACCGGAGGCAAAGGCGAGGTAATCAAGAAAGGTAATGGCTTGCAGCCCCCGCCGTGTGAAAAAACGGAGATGCTTTTCGAAATTCTCTTTTGTCACAAAGGTTTTGTGCTTTGTCTCAATGGGGGCATCCGGCACCCGGTGGTACATCAGCACAGGGATGGCGCCAGGAACCGCCTTGCCCATGATGGCGGAGGTATAGGTACTCAAAATCTTCGCCATGATGGCATTTATGTCATAGACCGCCGACAGTGCCGCGCGATCAATCCCGGTAATAACGGTTCCGGTGAGGTATGCCTCAAAATCCCGGGTAACGGCTGCCGTATCGGGGCGAAACGGTATGGCAACCGCTCGTATATCGCCGAAATTGGTGCTAATGGCGTCACTCAGGTTGTCTCCGGTGACAAAACCGTGACAGCAGGCTTCGCCGGTGGCAAAGACGGAAGTCCCCAGCGCCAGGGCTTCCATGGCGACACGTCCGGCACCAATCACAACATCGGAATCAGCCATCACCTGCAGCACCTGTTTCGTAAAACCTAGATACCGCACGCGTACGCGCCCCCCGAATAGAGTTTGCAACTGTGCAAAGGCGTCTTTGCCCGCTTGAGGGAAGGCCTCCCATTCACCCCCGACTATCTGAACGGAGAGGGAAGGGTGACGTTGTAACAGCTGCGGGAAGACGTGCGCCACCAGGTCTGCAATGTGGGCCCCTTTCGGGCCGTTAAGGCGACCGACAACTGAAATAATCACGCGTCCGTCATCAACTCTGCTTCTTTGGATCTGCCCCAGATGTTCAAAATCAAGGGGATTGGGCAGGCAGACCAGTTTCTGCCGGTCCATGCGCAGCTCAGTAGCCAACTGCTCAATGAGCTGAGGGCAGATGGCGATTACTTTCTCGCCGTAGACATCGTTTGACTTCAGGCGTGTATGCTTCACCTGGCGGCCATGAATGGTTGATACCAGCGGCACCCGTGTCCCGAGCAGTGCATAATGGGCCACCCAACTGGCTGCACGCGAATGGGCATGCACAACATGGATGTCATGGTTACGGATAATGGCGCGCAGGAAGCGGATGTTACGAAACCGCTGCATCAGTGAACGATCAGATATCGGAAGCTGCAGGCAGGTTACTGAATCCGACAGACCTGTTTGATCGGTGACCATTATCACATCATGTCCGGAGGCACGCTGTTTTTCTGCCAGCTGGAGTGCATAGGCAACGGAGCCGGCGAAAAAATTGGAGGATAAAACGTGCAGGATGCGTAGCGCCATAGTGAGGGTTCTCTGTTGTTTCCGTGGTGTTATTCCAATTCCATTTCAAAGCCCTCTCTTCGTTGGCTCGTCATCGGCTCCTCAATGTACAATCTGTACACCTACGTCGCCGATCTCATCGCCGCCTTGAGATCATCTTTGAACTGGAATTGGAATTATTGGCCGTTACCGGGCCTTCAGTTGCTCCAGCTTTACCACGACATCCGCCGGTGTGATACTTTCTATGCACTGGCAGTGGTTGTCATGACGACATTTTTCGCACTGCGTATCCAGAACAAGATAGCCGGCACGCTGCCCCAGAGGCGCCCAACGGCCGGGATCAATCGGCCGCATCGGTGCATAGAGGCCAACCGCCACTTTCCCCAGTGCGGCCGCTATATGCAGTGGCCCGGTACTGGCGGCTACAAGGCCATCAGCCCTGCCAATAAACGCAACAAACTGTGCCAGCGGCATTTTTCCGGTAATGTCTGTGACATCACCGCCCCACATTTTGATCTGCTCGTGCAGTGCCACCCCGTCTTCGGCGCTGCCGGAGATAAATAATTTGTAGCGATCTTTGGGGAGCGTGCGGATCAGCTGGTTGAAGTTGTCAAGACCCCATTCACGGGCACTCCCCTTGGATTTCGGATGCAGGATCAGATTGAAACGTTGCGGGTCAAGCCATTGGGCATATTCCTCTTCGAGGTCAGCCGTTCTGGTCAGTCCCATCAAGGTTTTCAGCTCATCAAGCGAAGGTGTTGTACGTACACCCAGGGGGCGGAACAGACGGGCGTTCAACTGGGCCTCGTGCAACGGGGATCTTTTCCTCCCCACACCCACCAGACGATTGCAGTACAGCCAGTGGTGGAACCGGTGCGAAGTGCCGATGCGGAGCGGTATTTTGCAGCGGAAGGCGATCTGCGACAGTTCCTTGTTGGGGAAAACGTGTACGATTGCATCGGCTTTAAGGCTTGTGAAGTATTCGATCTTTTCCTGAGGGGCAAGCCCTGTCAACTCATCCCAATTGATGTAATTGTCGACATGCTCGCAGGCGGAAATAACCGGAGCGGTGTAGGAACGGCCGATAAACCAGATTTTTACTCCGGGATGCAGCCTTTTCACCAAACCGGCGACCGGCAGAGTCAGAATGACGTCGCCGATACCATCAGTACGGCTTATGATCAGGTTTTTGATCATTCTCCCTGATCCCGGGCAGAGAACAGCTCCCTTGTTTTGGTGTATTTGATGAAGTTGGCGCAGGCGGACAGACTGCAGATAACCAGACCGTGATAGCCGTCAAGAAAACCAAGCCGGACAAAATACTGGCGGATGAAACACCAGAGCGGATTCAGGACCAGCTTCAGAAATCCGGGGCATTTCCCTTTTTGAAACTGAACCTGAGCCATCATGGTCGTGAACTTTTTGATCTGATCGATATGCTGATCAACCGTATAGTAGGAATAGTGAAGTAAATCTCCGGGTATATGTTGCGGCGCGCTGTTGTCGTTCAGCAGGTAGCGTTCGTGAATGGTAGTGCCGGTCCAGCTCCCTTTTCGTTTGTCAAACAGGCGCAGTTTCCGGTCGGGATACCACCCGCAGTGGTGTACCCAAGTGCCGCAATAATTGGTCAGACGGTTGAAACAATAGCCATCGTGCTGCCACTGTTCCTTTATCTCAAAGATTGATGTTTTGAGTTCGTCAGAGAGTACCTCGTCGGCATCAAGTGAGAGAACATGCGGGTAGGTGGCAAATTCCAGCGCTTTGTTCTTTTGCTCGACATATCCCAGGAAGGGCTGCTCGATAAATTTTACCTTGTACTGCCCGCATATTTCCTTTGTCCGGTCGGTGGATAACGAGTCCAGCACAACGATTTCATCGGCCACGCCCTGTACCGAACGCAGGCAGCGCTCGATATTTTTTTCTTCGTTGTACGTTATGATTACGACGGAAATAGGGAACATCAGAAGGCCTTTATTGCAGACATAATGTCAGGAACAGCGGCGTAAATCCAGCAAGCCTGCACGTAGCTGAAGTTTTCTGTAAGTTAATTTGAATAGCCCCAAATCATAGGGTTTACCGAGACTGGCACAAATTCCCCTGATTACGGGGTAGGACTTGAATGAATGAATATGGGGATTCCCTTTCAAACTGTTAAAGTAAACCTCTTCAATAGACAGGTGAGCCCCTTCGTCAATACGGTCCAGTAAGCGGTACAGGTTCTCTCTATAAAATCCCCGCTGGACCTTGAAAAACCGTGTATCGACTTCTTTTTTCCTGATATCCCACCGGATAAACACAGTATCATGGCTGGTTTCTGCCAGTATTTTGTTGATATTTTCCACATATATCCGGCCAGTCAATTTGTAAAAGGTACAGTTATTCTCTTGGAGATATACACTGTTATTGACGGCGTAATTCAGAATTTCACATTCTCCGTAACTTTTTCCTTTGACTTCTATTATGTCGTTTGATCCCATGAAAGAAAGAATTTCAAGTTTTTTACATTGATCTTGAGCGAGCATCTCCAGTTCACTGTAATTATAGTCATAGTTTGTATTTTCACAAAAGACTATACAATCAAAATCAGATTTCATAATCAGAGCGCGTATATTCACTAGATATTGTTTGAGCCGTTCAAGTCTGTTGCTGAGTACAACATGCTGTTTGCCTACAGAGGGGTCGACTGTGCCCGTAAGCACAACAATATTCCGAGGAAATTTCACTTATTAGCTCCATCCTGCGAAATGATGCTGATCTGAATACTAGAAGCCGCAGGCCGTGTCAGATGCTCATCCTCAAGAACTTTAAAAACATTGGAGGTAGCATTTTTTGCATACACTCGTTGCTGGCGTAGATTTCGGTTTTGTTTGATATTACACCGGGATTGCATCCGAACTCTTTCATGATTGACCCTGGCCACCCGCGACTTCGCAAGAAAAGTACGTTAGTTAATATCCTGAAAGGATATTTTGCATTCTTTTCTATTTGCGGATTAATTACGAATACGAGAGGTCCGGATATAAACGGCCTGATCGCTAAGTTTGCGGTGTGGCTTTTCCTGATCTCGTAATGCAAGAATACTCTTCCACATCGCCAATGCTTCCCAAAAAGCCCTGTAATAGACGAAATTTAACCATAAAAAACTGACTAGCAGGCGGAACATAATTGTAAGTAAGTTCTTGATTACGAATGAAGGATCACTCAGGTTAATCCAGTGAAAGAGGAATCTGTTCCTGAAATAGATCACTTGGTGGCGATGGCGCTTTGTTTTATCTTTATAAATGGTCGCGTTTGAATAATGCCAAACGGTTGCGGAGGGTTCGTAAATGCTCTTCCAACCTCTTTTCCATGCTCTGTAAGAGATGTCTACATCTTCAAAAAGAAAAGGTGAAAATATTTCAGAATAACCCCCTAACTTTTTAAACTTTTGAGCATCATAGGCAGCACAAGCTCCGATTGCATATAGATTTTCACGTGTTGGGAGAACATCATTTATACCAATGAAACCGCCTCTGATGAATCCTCTGCGATATGCGGCAATTACGGCACCTTGGTTTTTTCCTTCCCGCTCTACTAAGATGCGGGGGGTGACTGCAAATAGTTCTGGATCTGTGAAGTGTGGCAGAATTCTTTCAAGTAGATTGTCTTCTAATCTGACATCGGTATTTAAACATAACAGGATAGAGTAGCGTGCCGCAGCCATCCCGGTGTTGCACGTTTTAGAAAAACCGAGGTTTTGAGCATTAACGATTAAACGCACGGCAGGAAATTCATCTCTAATAAGATTGCAGCTGTTGTCACTACTGCAATCATCTACCACGATGATTTCGGCTGTCCCCCCCCATTTACTCACAGCGGCAAAAACTGATGGCAGATTGTCCCGCAAAAGTTGTTCCCCATTGTAGTTAGGGATTACTACACTGACTCCAGTGTCAGAAGTAGTGGTTGATTCTGTTCCTAATATTTCCATAAGCCCTTTCTCTTTGTCGGTCCTTATGTCGGTAGTTGCCTTCGTGCCCAATACACTCAATCGAGAAAAAAAGCTGTCGTTAGGTATTGTTACGGGTAATAAAACAGTACATAGACTAAATTTATTGAGATGACATAGTTAGAAATAAATCGATGGTGTCAACAGCTCTAGCGTAATACAACTCTTTAAATTCAAGATGGCTTTCTTAATCGCTTCGTTACGCAACACAACCTGATCGTTGCAATAGAGAAAAGGGATATATTCTCCAGGATAATTTTTAGTATTATCACTAGCATAACCGTCAAAACCGGCCAGGGATACTTTTTTTATTTCCATAGTTATTAATATTTTCAGCAGCATTAATACGGGATTATCTCTGATGACGGCATCTTCGCTGATAAGAGTGTTGAAGTTAAACACGTAATCTATCTTTCTGTTTGACTCGGAAATATTGGAAGTACAAATAACCTGCGCACTACATTCACCCATATAGATTTTATTAAAAAACTGGCTGTATCTTTTTGAGTTGCCCATGAACACGTAATCGGGCTTATAGTTATCGTCAATAAAGTTAATGGTTATGACAACAGGTTTTTTGTCTTTTATAAAATTATGAATCTGAGTTTTGCAGGTCTCAATGGATTTACCAGGCGCTATGACCAGGATTTCCCTGTTTTCCAACTGCTGATGGAGGTTTGCATATGCACCGGAGTCATCAATATACTGATTCTGATACTCCATATAAATGTTTTCAATAAGTGTCTTGTTACATGTCAGTTTGTTGGGCTGGTCAATTTTGGCGAGGATTTCGTTGACCGACTTTACGGAAAGAGTTTTTTTACCTATCAAAGTTGATACGTAATCAGGATGACAATCATTTGAGGCCGCAATAAAATGGTTAAGCGAATATCCCCACTGTTTTTTTGCATATTCCTTTGCAATATCAACATCAATTGCTTCAAGTAGCTGATAGATATCGTATTTTTTACCATAATTTTCATTGAGGTGCATGGCTACAAGCTCTGTACACGTGTTGCCGGCACTTTTGCCCATTCCAAAAAGTGATGTATCAATGATTAAATCTCTATCTGAATCAAGCGCTATTAGTTCCAATGAGTTTGCGTAGGCAAGCTGAAAATTGTTGTGTGCGTGATAGCCGATTTTGGTACTAGAAATCAGGTGTTTATCTAACAGGTCGTAATAATGTAGTAATTCCTGTTTATGCATGAGGCCATAGGTATCAACAATTGCAACAGCATCAGGGGATACTATATTGATCTTCTCAATAAGGGTAAGCATCTCTTCGTCTGAATAGCTTGTTACCGAAACCGGATTTACAAATATCTTGTATCCCTTGTTCTTTATTGCGGCGCAAAACTGGAGAGCTTCGCAAGCATGTTGTTTCTTGAAAATGACTCTTATGCCATCCAGTACAGAATCTTTTTGATCTGATAACGCCTCGATAGGGCATGTGCCAAAGTCAATCATGCCCAGAATAATTGCATCGTCCGTTTCGAGAGCATGAAAAACGGGCTTAATAGAATCAGTATCGGGAAATATTGAACGATTGACGTCATGCTGCCTTCTATTATCAATAAAACCTACTTCAATGATATCTATCCTGGCTTTAACAAGCCTCCCGATTATGCTGACAATGCTCCCGACACCGAAATTCCAGTCATTTACAAACCCGCCGTCCCGTAACGTACAGTCGAGTATTTGAATGCTTCGCATTTTTATTACCCCGTGATATGTATTTCTACGCTAAATATTGACTAATATTGGCTATTTCCCGGACTACGGTTGTTCCACTAATGCTTAGATTCGCATCGCTAGAAATCAAGAAAGAACGACACCCATATTTTTTAGCCATCTGTATATCACTATCGTAAGAATCACCCACAACAACAATGTCGGAATTAATACAGTGCCAGTCAGCCGTAAGAAGTCCCAGCATGTACATACCCGGTTTGCCTGTCACATAATCTACATTTCGACCAAGAGCATCTTCAACTGCCGCAACTATGGGGCCACAACCAGGCAGAAACCTCCCATCCTCTACTGGGTAACTTCGATCTCTGTTACAAGCAATAATCGGGCATTCATTGTCACGAAACGGCATTATTTCCGTAAGCTTGGTATAGTTAAATTCTGGATCAAGCCCGATAATCAAGGCATCAGCGTCTAAAATTTCATTTGTGACCTGAATTCCTAATGCTTCAAACTCACGCTTGAGGCCGTCGGTTCCTATGCACCATACTTTTGTAAACGATTTTTCTGCTGCATATACAGCTGTGGCATAAGCAGACGTGTAAACTACGTCAAGAGAAGAGGCTAGACCCATTCCACAAAGCTTATTAACTACTTGCTCCCTCGTTCGGGTTGAGGAGTTGGTGAAATATATAACCTTCATGCCTCGATCAGATATATTCTTAATCAGGTCTGCGGCACCATCAATAATTGTGTTTCCCTTGTAGATAGTGCCATCAAGATCGAACGCAATCACTTTGTTTCTATATTTCTCTGCCATGAAATTGTAGCCTTTTTGGGGAATAGAATCTAAGCGCCTAATCGCTCAGCAAGTGGCCGCGCTTTCAAATTGCGTACAGCACCGTATCAAAACTCGATTGACAATAACATCGCAATAAAAACCGATATCCTAGTCCCCAATCACTAATAAGTTGAGGGATCTCCCACAAATGTTCAGGTGAATGATAAACCGATATGGCTAGTTTAGGTTTATATTGATGAATGATTCGCTTGGCACCATAAAGTGCATTGAGCTCTGCACCTTCAATATCCATCTTTATAACAGATGGCCTAAAGCAGTTTAAAGCGTCGTCAAGTGAAACGGCTTGGATGCTGTTTAAACCACCCAAAGAGACAGAACTGGATGCACCCATCCCGGATGAAAATGACAACATTTCTGTTTCAGACCAGATTCCATTTGGAAAAGATGTGATCTGCTTCGAATACTTATGAGGACTATTTCGGAGCTTGTCTGTCATAATGCGGAAATTCCCTATATCAGGCTCAAATGCGACGATTGATTCAACCGTGCCATAATGTCGGTAGAGTTCATCCAAAGTATCACCGGTAAAACTTCCACAATCAACAAAAGATATCGGGGCTTCCCAACGAGTAACTGAATCATCGAAATATTGAGATTCTTGAGAAGGTGGGGGGAGGTAAGAATAATCGGTAGAGCAGCGAAATGAGAGAATTGCATAATAAAGCTCACGGCTTGCTTGATCATAGAATATTTCAGCGGTTTCAGCGAGAATGTTATCAATTCCGTCGAAACATTTAGTTGAGCCAAGGCAAAAATGTGATCCGTATTCTTCAGCGAAAAAACTGTGGAACGCTGGGAATGTAAGAATATTTAAGTAGCCTATTTTCCGAAGAGTTTCGATGATAGCTTGAATGTTTCCGAAAGGGTTGAAAACAGCAATAATTACTAAAATATTATCTATGTTACAAATATTCTGTAAGTCATCAGGATGCTTTACAATATATTTCCCTACAAGAGTACCAGAAGGGATATTGGTATCTAGAAAACCGGCAACTTTCATGCCCCGATTCTCTAAAAACTGCGCAACTTCTTTGCCACAGTTACCAGCTCCGTAGATGAGTATATCTTTATCGACACCAGGGAAATTATATGATGAAGATTTTACGAGGCGTAGCGAAAGTATTTCCCTTATCCTTACAGCAGCTAAAGTTTCCATAACAAATTACCCTTATAATTGAATTTTGTTAGCAATATATCCTCTTAAATATTCAGCCTGGGAACCGCTATTAATCCAACAATGTCACAATCATGTTGCTACGGAATTCTTCACGATCAAGGAATGGAAAGAGGTCTTCAAGTGGCTTCGAAACCATGCGGCCGTCGGGCAGTTTTTCTGAAGAGAGCTTGGGCTCAAAGATATAGTCGTGTTGCAATCGGATATCGCACACCATCGGCCCCGGTGTTGCCAGGACTGCGGCAAGTTTCTCGTCCAGGTGATCATGGCTGTCAATTACGGCCACCGGTAGACCATAGGCTGCTGCTACCCTGGTGATATCCGGAAAGCTGACACCGCTGCTGCTGTCACATCCGGTCAAGCGACCACCAAAGAACGCCTGATTGGTCTGTCTGATGGAGATATAGCCGTTATTGCTCAGAACGAACAGTTTGAGTGGTAGTTGGTGGTGGACTATTGTCTGAAACTCCTGAATATTCATCTGCAGGCTTCCGTCACCGGCAAGACAGACCACATCCCGGCCACCTGCCGCAAAGCAGGCGCCGATAGCGGCAGGGAGATCATAGCCCATGGAGGCACAACCCGAGTTCCAAAAAAACCGCTGTCCTTTTTTTACTTTGCCTGCCTGAAAGAGGGCCACGCAAGCGGTACCGTTGCCGGCAACAACAACAGCATCAGAGGGCAAATGTGCTGATAGGCGATCAACAAAGTGGTAGGGGTTTATATTGGCTTCCGAAACCCGATGTTTGGGGAGCACATACGGATATTTTTCACGACGTACCCCGCACCACTTCAGCCAGTCAGTCCACACAGGGAGTGAGGCCTTGTTCACCTGTTCTCCTAACTGAATGAGGAACTCTCCGGCGTCGGCGTGAATGGCCAGATCGGGAATAAGCGTGGGTTTATTGAGTTCAGCGGCGTCGATATCAACAACGACCTTGATCGCTTCCCGCGCGAAGGACTTCCAGTTATAGCTCACTTGACGGACATTGTTACGCGAGCCTACGGAGATAAGCAGATCAGCATTCTGCAGCGTAAAGTTTCCTGACCGGCTGCCGAGTGTGCCGATTCTCCCCATAAACAGGGGATGATCAGAAGGGATCAGGTCAATACCGGAAAACGAACTGACAACAGGAATTTGCAGTCGCTCCACCAGCTCCAAAAACGCTTCCTGTGCTCCGGAAATCCTGATCCCCTGGCCGGCCAGAAAAACCGGGCGCTTCGCTGTTCTCAGTAGGTCAACGACTTCACTAATCTGAGACAGGATAGGCGGTGCAACAGAATCGTTCTCTTCTGGAAAATATGTTACCAGCAAACTTTCATCAATCTGTGCCCCCTGAATATCGAGGGGGATATCAAGCCAGACAGGTCCTGGACGGCCATGGGTCGCGATAAACAGAGCCTTGTCAAGGAGCAGGCCTACATCTTCAGGCTTCTGGACGATAGCTGCAAACTTGGTTACCGGTCGAACCATGTCGATGATGTTGATTTCCTGGTCGCCCAATTGTCGTAAGCCAATCTCACGGCAGGATTCGATTGTTGTTTCCTGTTTAACCTGGCCTGAGAGATACAGCACCGGCACGGAATCCAGCCATTGGCCGATAACTCCGGTCAGGGTGTTTGTCCCTCCAGGTCCGGAGGTAACGACTACGACAGATAGGGAGCCTGATACTCTCGCATATCCTTCTGCACCGATTGCCGATGCCTGTTCATGATGATTGCAAATATAGTGGATAGACTCACTTGCGCCAAACGAGTCATTGAGATGCATGGCACCACCGCCGGTAATCATGAATACATGGCGAATCCCATACTCCTCGAGTCGTTTTACTATGTAATCGGTTACCTTGATCACGCGTTTCCCCTTGCTTTATTTGTCAACCAGAAGCCTGTCACGGTCTATCTCACGGGAGTGTTCTTCATACCAGCCATAGAGTCGGTCTATCGCCTCAACAAGCGGAGTGAAATGCAGCCCTGGAATTTCAGCCCGTAACCGCCCGTTATCACCACTGTACTCAGGGCCCATCCCCGGTTCCGAGACTATGATCGGCAGCTGTTTTCCTGAACGATCCTGCACCAAACGGGCAATTGTATAAAGATCAACGGTAGTATCCGGTGTCACGTTGTAGGCGCTATACTGAGCAGGTGTATGAATGAAATGCTCGAGTACCGGCATCAGATCATCAATGTAGAGGTAATCAAAGCGCCGGTTCTGTCTGATGGTGATGGGCAGATTGCAGATAGCCTTGCAGATGGCATTAGTAATAAAGCGGATGGTGTAATCCTCGTATTTCCCGAAAACACCAAAAACCCTCAATTTTACGGCATCGTCAAGCTTCTCCATATGTTTGGCGATGATGTATTTCGAAAAGCCATGTTCATCAGCGGGTACATGAGTATCGAAGTAATCTTCTGTTACCTTCACCATGGGATTGCGTACGTCATACACAGCCCCGGAACCAAGGGAGATAAGGCGTTTAAACCGGGCAGAATTCCGGATGATATTGAAAAACATTCGGGTGTTCAGGTAGAGCTGGTTTGAAGGGTCCTTGGCGTTCCGATGTCCCGGCCGTACGGCAGAATGGATAACAATGTCGATCTCGTTGTTGCGGAAATAATTCTCAACAGCATTCTCATCGCTGAGGTCAAGTTCAGGACTTCCCGGGGCGAGAATGTCATGACGCCTGCCAAGCATCTCGATGATATTTCTACCGATGAATCCGCTGCCGCCTGTCAGGAAGATTCTCATATGCAGCTTAAATATTTGCCGTACAGTTTTTAATGGTTTCGACCATATACTCCACCATTTCATCCGTCATTCCCGGATACACGCCAACCCAGAAGGTATCTCGCATGATGCGGTCAGTGTCGGCTAATGCACCTACTACTCTATAGCCTTTATTCTCCCGACGCATCTCATCAAAGCAGGGGTGCTTAATCAGGTTCCCGGCAAAGAGCATACGGGTCTGAATTCCTTTGCCCTCAAGTTTACTGACAAGCTTGTCACGGGTAATTGCACTCCCCTCACGAACCGTAAGCAGAAAGCCGAACCATGAAGGATCAGAGTTTTCTGTTGCCTCGGGCAGAACAAGCTTATCTTCAAGACCCGTCAGCCCATCACGTAACAGCTGCCAGTTCCGCTTGCGTGCCTCAATAAATCCGGGGAGTTTTTCCAGTTGCGCACAGCCGATAGCGGCCTGCATGTCGGTGACTTTCAAATTGTAGCCGAAGTGGGAATAGACATATTTGTGATCATAGCCAAAAGGCAGCCCACCAAACTGCTGCCCGAAGCGGTTGCTGCAGGTGTTGTCCCGGCCTGAAGGGCACCAGCAGTCGCGCCCCCAGTCGCGGAAAGATTCAACAATGCGGTGAAGTAATGCATCGTCGGTATAAACGGCGCCGCCTTCACCCATGGTCATATGATGTGGGGGATAAAAGCTTGATGTGCCGATATCCCCGATGGTGCCGGTGTACTTCCAGACACCATTATGTTGGTAACGCGATCCCAAAGCATCGCAGTTGTCCTCGACCAGCCAGAGGTTGTGCTTATCGCAAAAGGCCTTGACTGCAGCCAGATCAAACGGGTTGCCAAGCGTATGGGCCACCATGACGGCCCTGGTTTTTTCTGACAATGCTGCGTCAAGCTGCGAAACATCAATATTATAGGTGGGGAGCGAAACGTCAACGAACACCGGAACAGCACCGAACTGGATAATCGGGGCAACGGTCGTCGGGAATGCAGTAGCAACGGTAATAACTTCGTCACCGGGACGGATGCGCCTGTCACCAAGTTTGGGTGATGTCAGAGCCATGAAAGCGAGGAGATTTGCCGATGATCCCGAATTAACCAGTGAACAGTGTTGAATATCAAGAAACGCGGCAAATTCTTTTTCAAACGTTTCGGCGTATCGCCCGGTAGTGAGCCAGAAATCGAGAGAAGCGTCAATCAGGTTGCTGATTTCCGCTTCATCAAACACACGCCCGGCATAAGGGATACGATCACCCGGTGCGAACGGTCTTTTCGGGGCATGCACCTGGTTGTAGTATGCAATGGCGGCGTCTATTGCCTGCCGGCGCAACTGCTGCTCATCTGTTTTTTTCACAAGTACCTCGGGACTGAATTTTCGTAAGATGTAATCTGTTCAAGACAACAGTGCCGGATGTTGCTGCCGGCCCGGTAGGCATCAACCCATTGCACAATACTGCTCAGGGCCAAGTCCAGGCTCCAGCGTGGTTGCCATCCGAGCCGCATCAGGGCTTTTGAACAGTCAAGCTTAAGGTAGTGAGCTTCATGGGGGTGCTCCCCCCGGTCGATTTCATAACCGGCACCGGTGCCCCAGAGCCCGCACATATGCTGTACGATCCATTCCACCGGTTGCGCATCACTGTCGGCCGGCCCAAAGTTCCATCCCTCTGCGTACTCTCCGCCCTGCTCATAGAGCCGTTGAGCCAGTTTCAGATATCCGGACAGTGGTTCAAGAACATGCTGCCAGGGGCGGATTGCGTGGGGATTGCGGATTCTGACCGGTTCGCCGGCGAGTAGAGAGCGCACAACATCGGGAATAAGTCTGTCGGTAGCCCAGTCTCCTCCGCCGATGACATTGCCGGCCCGGGCAGTGGCCACGGCAACGGGTGACTGCTGAAAGAAAGAGTTGCGGTACGCGGCTGTTACCAGTTCGGAGCATCCTTTACTACTGGAATAGGGGTCAAACCCTCCCATCGGGTCGTTTTCCCGATAGCCCCACACCCATTCCCGGTTTTCATAGCATTTGTCGGTTGTGACATTGACGACGGCCCGTACCGACGGACAGGTGCGAACGGCTTCCAGCAGGTTGACCGTGCCCATGACGTTTACTGCGTATGTTTCGGCCGGAATACGGTAGGAGTCACGCACAAGCGGTTGTGCCGCCATATGAATAACAATTTCCGGTTCCGCTTCGCAAAGGGTGCGGCTCAGCAGGTCGGCATCACGGACATCGGCGATGCATGAATCAACAAGTTCGCCGACGCCGGCCAGTTCAAACAGGCTTGGCTCTGTCGGGGGGGTGAGGGCGTAACCGGTGACACGGGCGCCGAGGTGTGTCAGCCAGAGGCAGAGCCAACTCCCCTTGAAACCGGTGTGCCCGGTGACAAATACTTTTTTGTTGTGCCAGAAGTTTATTTCCATGTTTTCCACGGTGCGGTGCCGCTTTTCCAGAGCTCTTCCAGATATACCTTGTCCCTCAGCGTGTCCATCGGCTGCCAGAAGTCAGAGTGTTTGTATGCTACCAACTGGCGGTCGCGGGCAAGGCGCTCAAGCGGTTCTTTTTCCAGGACGGTGGCATCATTGTCCAGGTAATTGAATATTTCCGGCTGCAGGACAAAAAAACCCCCGTTTACCCAGGCGCCGTCGCCTTTCGGTTTTTCCTTGAACCCTTCTATCAGGTTGTCATCGTCAAGATCCAGCGCGCCGAAACGTCCGGCCGGTTGAATCGATGTAACGGTGGCGAGTTTGCCGTGTGCTTTATGGTAACGAACCAGGTCATCAATATTAACGTTTGCCACTCCATCGCCATAGGTCAGCATAAAGGGCTCATCGCCGACGTACTCTTGAATGCGCTTGACCCGTCCCCCCGTCATCGTCTCAATTCCCGTATTAACCAGTGTAACGGTCCAGGGCTCTGCCGAATGGTGGTGAATCAACCGCTCGCTCTGGCTTTTGAAATCGAAGGTAACGTCAGACTCATGTAGGAAATAATGGGCGAAATACTCCTTGATGCAGTACCCTTTGTAACCCAGGCACACTATGAAATCATTGAAGCCGTAACTGGAATATATTTTCATGATATGCCAAAGAATCGGCCGTTCTCCGATTTCTATCATCGGTTTCGGCTTCAGATGGGACTCTTCACTGATGCGGGTGCCGAATCCCCCCGCAAGGATTACAACTTTCATGGATGAGAATCCTTTCGCGTGCGACCGTAGTGGATTGAAAAAATAGTGCTGCTTTCGTACCGCAGGGCAATGATTACAGCTTTCTGAACAGCTTCGCAAAAAAACGGAAAATCTTGCACCATAGTTTTGCCAGAGGTAACGGCCAAGTAATTGCCGGATATACGAAAATCCAATAACTCAGATAACGGTTATATACCGGGTGCAGAATGCTTAAATAATCTTCTTCACAATGGCTGCCAAATCCTTTTCTTGACGTGAGAATGAACTTTGACAGATGCTTTTTCAGGGACTTTCTTGTGATGATATCAAAATATTCGCGCTCTATACCGAACTTTTCGACAAATATCTGGAAGACAGCATACATTTTGCTGCCGAATACCTCACAAAATTTGTATCCCCCCGAGTTATCCCCTTGACCGGCAACAAGATAATCATCGTAATACACATTCCTGGGTGAATTGAACAGGCTGGAAAAAGTCCAGGAAAGCTGCAGCAGATTGGTCTGCTCAAAGTCCTCCAAATTCAGATTCAGGTTAACCAGACTTTTATTGACCACATTGCCGGAAATGAACGTAAACCAGACATCAACCATGTAAATGAATTGTTTAAGGTCATCTACGATCACAGGCCCGGTTGTTTTTCTGTTTGGCCTTTCGCGAAGATAATCGGAAACGAAAAAATAGCTTCTCAGGTAGATGATGCCGTACTCGCCATTCTCAATCAGGGTCATTATTTTATTCAGTGAGCCATCCAGAAAAAGGTCATCATCGGAAAAAAGTAAAAAATAAGTACCGTTTGCCGATTCAAAACATTGCCGGAAATTTTTGTCAGGGCCAACATTACAGTCGTTTTTTATGTACCTAATGGCCTGTCCGTCAGCAATGAACCGGTTGACGATTTCTTCCGTGGTATCGGTTGAACAGTTATCCGAAACAACCAGTTCGACCAGATCTCCATATGCTGCAGTTTGTTTGACAATCAGGGAGAGGCAACGGTCAAGGTATTGAGCCCTGTTGTACGTCGGGATGGCGATGGTCAGAAGCGGTTTTTTCTCTGATAGCATATGGGCCTTCTTGTCTCTATTCATCGCTGCTTGCGGCTGCGCCGAACTGCTGGGAGCAAAGCCTGCTGTAAAGGCCGCTATTCTGAACCAGCACCTGATGGGTCCCGCTCTCAACCACACAGCCGTTTTCCAGAACAATTATCTTGTCGGCGTGCAGCACAGTGGAAAGTCTGTGCGCGATCACAAATGTAGTTCGGTCCTGCATCAGATTATCCAGTGCTTTTTGTACCATCTGTTCGCTTTCGGTGTCCAGGGCGCTGGTTGCTTCGTCGAGGATCAGAATCGGTGCATTTTTCAGGATTGCCCGGGCGATACAGATCCTCTGGCGTTGTCCACCGGAAAGCCGCACGCCTCGATCACCAATGCTGGTGCCATAGCCGCTGGGCATAGCCATTATGAAATCGTGGGCATATGCTGCTTGTGCCGCAGCAATTATCTCATCGTCTGTTGCTCCGGGTTTCCCATAGCGAATGTTGTTTGCCACCGTATCATGGAATAGAACTGTTTCCTGGTCGACAAGGGCAATATTGCCCATGAGACTGGCTTTGCTGATGCTGCGGATATCGTGCTGTCCGATTCGTACCTGTCCGCTGCTTGTATCAAAGAACCGTGCTATCAGGGAAACAAGAGTACTCTTCCCCCCTCCTGATGGACCGACCAGTGCAACCATCTGCCCTTTTTCTGCCACCAGAGAGACGTTTTTGAGGACGTAATCGTCCTGGTACTTAAAGCAGACATCTTTGAATTCAACCCGGTTGTCATCACGGGTGAGAGTTTTGCCGTCAGGTGCGTCGATAATCTCGGACCGGGCGTCAATAATTTCGAATACCCGTTCAGAGGCGCCCAGACATCGCTGCGCTTCACTGTAGGCCGAAATCAGCTTTTTCAGAGGTGAATACACCAGCGCCATGGCAGTAATAAAGGAGAAAAATTCAGGGGCAGTCAGTGTGTTGGCCATGACCTTGCTGCCGCCGAAAAATACAACCGCCGCGATGCCGAGTGATGTGATGATTTCCATGATGGGGGAAGAGAGGGAACTGTATTTTATTAATTTACGGACAAAATTGTAATACATCCGGTTTGCCCGTACGAACTGATCGACCATGATTTTTTCAAGTGAGAATGCCTTGACAACCTTGATGCCGCTCAGTGATTCCTGAAGGATATTGGCGAAGTCACCCGCTTCTTCCTGGCCCTTTCGAGCGTTGAGTTTGATTTTTTTACCTAAAAACTGGGCTGGATAGATGGAC
>Ga0007792_10000091_pt1 | contig 36282 bp, 29 predicted proteins | sample CryBogmetaGMA6M_FD_60371 | JGI IMG/M metagenome (GOLD analysis project Ga0007792, IMG submission 60371) | Freshwater microbial communities from Crystal Bog, Wisconsin, USA - MA6M | ecosystem: Environmental > Aquatic > Freshwater > Lake | place: Crystal Bog, Wisconsin, USA | collected 2009-07-06
ATAGGTTGCCCGGTTTTAGCTGCTGAATCAGCAGCCTGCTGGATAGCCTTGTCAATTTTTAAATAGTCACCTCTAGTGAGCGGCTTGATTTCAGCAACTACGTCAAAACCAAACTGTTCTTTAAATCTAGGTAGCGATACAGATTTAGAAATCGGAAGCACTTCTTCTAGGAATGTTGTCTCTGCCTTTTCGGTAAGGTCATAGTCGAAAGAGTAATCAACATTACAAGCTTGGTTTTTGCATCTCTTTCTACCAGAAGCCTTAGAACCGGAGGTATATAGTCTAACTAAATAAACCAAGAAATTATAATCTTGTAATAATAGTTTTGACAAATCTACGGTTTCTTTAATACAAGAGGCAATAGTTTGGTCAAATACCTTTTTATCAAATCTACCAGAAGCCGTTAAATGCTTTAATTCTTTAACCGTTAGGCCCCGAATATTAACTTCGACTGGAGTATCTGCATAAAACCCAGCTGTCGGCAATGTGTGTGTATGATAAGGCGGTAGTAATGACTTTAAATCGAAAACTGGTACATTAAGGTTATTTTGCATGTATACTCATTAAATTATGCTGTTATTAATGTTGATGGGAAGATAGGAATACCGCCGCCACCATCGGGGCCAGTAGATAATAAGGCCTGCTCAGAGGCTTCACCTGTCGTAACTACTCTCTGCTTTAATGTTTCAAACCCAGAGATATTATAAGTGTAGAAATCCCAAACAATTGTTCTGGTTAGTTCTCCACCATATCCTACAGTAGTGCCTGGAAGAGGAGAAAATACAGTTGCTGTGGCTTGAACTTTGCCAGCTGCAGGAGCATCGACGGTTCTGGCATACTGATAAAACTTGTCTATTCGGAATTGCTTGAATAATTCCAAGTTAGGTGCAGTAGTATAGTCTATACCTGAGACAGTTCCTTGCATTGTAATTCTTTGTAACTCATGGTTTTGTGAGCCTGCTACAAACGGTAACTCAGTATTGAATGCGGTAGTTGCCCAACCGCTTGAACTACTTCCGCATTGAACTACATCACCAGTGGTTAAATTAGTATACTGTATGTAACTTTCTTTAAGAATGCTATTATTTAATACTGTCCCATAACCACCAGAGGCTAAACTATCCGTACTACCTGCCTGTAAAATACCAGAGTCTGTTAGTTGAACATTCATTGGGTTTTGAGAAATAGAATAATCAGACTGCCTTAAAGTTCGCTTCGTATACTGCATTGGGGTTTGACCCGCATCAATATATAGCAAAAGATTTTTCAGTCTTGTAAAACCGTACAAGTTTGCGTGGTTATCTAGGGCTGCATTACTAACACCGATTGTAGCATCGTTGGCTAATAGCTCTGAAGAAGTATTTATTTCAATATACGGGCCAGACTTGACACGACCTAAGACATAATCTGTGGCTAAAGGGGTGGTTTTATTCAAGATAATACCACTGCTTCCACCAGATGTAGTTATATAACTTCCAGCTGGGGCAGTTGACACATAAGCAGATAGGCCCAAAACATCTAAGTCAAGGTGTTTTGATGCCCAAAGAACTCGATTTAATCCGGAATCTGTCGCACCTATTACCAAGCCTACAATATTTTCGCTTGGGTTAGTAGAAGGAGCAGAGGTGGGGTAATAAATAGATCCGTTTGGAAATAAAGTAACTATTCTACCAGAAGCTAGAATGCCGCCGGAAAGAGGAGCGTGTTCCCCATATCCAATACCCACTAACGAAGTATTAATATGTCTAATATTGGTGTCTAGATGAAGTAAAGGCCTGTTATCTACGTCAAAAGAATAACCATCTGTAGACGTAAAATACAATACTGGACCTAAAACTGGGACTGAAGAAGAGGAAGTTGTCATGTTTTACCTATATAATTATTTCTATTATCTCAAATTAACTACTGTATTGACAGGGGAAATAAAAGAAATTTCTAAACTGTCTTGATCAACATATCTAATATCGTTCAATAAACTGCTAACACTACTATCTAAACTGACCTGAGGGTACTTTCCTAGGTTGTGTTTAAGAACAGAGAATAGCCCAATTACTGGCAATTCAACGGAAACTGCTACTGAATCTAGGTCTAATGTCGATTGTAAATAAATTACACCGGTAAAACTAGCGGCAAACGTGAGGGTCACCACATCCGTTTCTATGATACTCACCGGTAAAACTACAGAAGAGTCGGTAGATATGCATAGGAAAGATGTATCGTAAACAATAACTCCTTGCAGGGAAACTATTTGTCTATTTGTAATCTTGATTCGCTGGCCCAATCCAGAAATTACACCAACTCCGTCTGGACAATTGAGAGTAAAGGCGTGTTTAAACTCAGACAATTGCAAGGTCTTTTCCATGGGGCTAACGTTAGAAATAATGCGCTCAGTTATATAAGGCACATAATATTTATATGCTAAATATGTACTTAATGCTGTATTTAAAACAGTATCTAAAGTAAAATTATCTAGCTTAAAAGAGTACTTAGGAGAAGATAACGCTGTATAATTATGCTGTGTATCTATTAGAACTGGAGAGAAAGAAACCTGCTCTGACGATGGTAGATGGCTTATGTTTAAAATGTTTTCAGTAACATAATAAACAGATTCGGAGTTTTCAATGTCTGGTTTAATATAATAAACATCTTGTACTAAGGTAGAAGAACTGTTTATTAATTGTAAGCAGTTTGTGTTTCCAAGCCATTTTCTGGGTATCTGAGATGAATACGAACAGATAAAGATAAATATATTTTGGCCGTATATATTGACTTTTATGTCAGAAATAATAGCAAACTTTGCTACATTTAGAGCCTGTACAACAGAAACTTTGGCTCCGGATACAAATTTATTAGCTACTAGCCTCAGGTTATAAAATATTACACCAAGCTCTGACCCTAAAATACCAATATAACTGTTTGGAGTATCATTTTTTGGCACTAACACAAAGTTAGAGATTTCCCGTAGATTGGATCTGCCTGTTCCAACCGATGTTAAAGCTCCATTTAGTATGGAGGTATCAAAGTAGGAAGACAAATTATTACCATCGTATGGAGAAGAGATCCAACTGTTTGGATATAGGAACGGGCTCCACGAAACTGAAGACGAAGAGTACCTCCAAACTTGGGTAGATAAAGTTATAAAAATATTATAATTGTCTGATCCTATCTCTTGTAGGTAAGATATATTTCTAATTGTAGCGTTTGTACTATTTAAAGTACTTGGGAGGGATATGCTAGAAATAGTTGGTAATGTGTTTGTGGGATCGTCTGGATCAACTTTTGCTGGATCATAAACAGAAGAGCATGTTATTTTATACAGCCAATTACTAACTCCACTAATGTCATCACTTCTTAGAACAAGTAGCGCACCATCAGCAGTATATTCAGTAATAACACCTAAAACATTTAATGGGAGTTGGGCATTTCGTATAATAATACTAGCAAGGTTTGCTACAGGAACCGTTGAAACGTTGTCTACAGGACCAACACTTTCTTGTAATAAAATCCACTTATCGTACAGCGGAGACTCTGAAGTCCCTCTGTAAGGAGTCTCCACAAGAGAGCCATTAACATAAAGATTTTTATGTAGGTATTTAAAAACTACTTTCAAGTGTGCTTCAACCGTAGGAGTTTCTACTGTAGAAACAGGAGCGGCTTGGGTTGTCCAGTCAATGGTAGTAGTTACAGATATTTTTATTGATCTAGTAGCAATAAATATAGGACACCCAGCATGGTAAGGGCTATTTATTATTGCTAAAATATATGTGGGACAAAAAGTTGTAAAATTATTTATAGTAGAGTCAGAAATGCCAGTTGGGGGATTATTAGTATTAACTGTAGGCTGTATTAAACTATTCTTAAAAATTGGATCAGAAACACCGAAGGAGCTATTTTCTGAGAAGTTAACATATGTGGTATCAACACCGGGAGAAAATGTCTTAACACCTTCTCTTAAAGTGCCAATATATAATCTGTTTACTTGATTTAATACCCCATTGACGCTATCGTATACTTGAACTGCAAAAGAAGTTATCTCATCCGGATACAATAAGTTAGAGTTGTTTATTAGTGCTTGAGAAGCGCCAAAGTCGTATGAAATAGACATTCCTTGCACAGACTTATAATAAACGCACTGTAAATTACCATTTATATCGTTAGAAGCTAAAATTTGTTGGTTATCTATATTGTTAGCAGTCTTAGCGTTAAATATTAATTTTGGTGTACCGGTTGTCATATTTATTACGAGATTGGCAGCCGATAGGGTTTGTAGCTCAGAACGAGTTACCCCAAGCATCTCCTGTAAAATTAAAACCCCAGAGTTCATGTATTCTTGTATTAGCGGGACATTATAATTTACGCTGTTCTCATCTGTTACAACTACATCTTCATATAATACACTACTCCAAGGAGGCATTGATATAATGTTCTCCTCTGTATAGGTAGTATTATTTAATGTTAAAATAATACTACCAGCAGTGTTATTAGTTAAGACAATAGACATTTAAACCTAAACAGTCATGATATAAGCTGTTGTACCATTGCCTTTTATGTATACAAATCTTAGAGGGCTTAACGGATCGTTTATTGGGATAGTTTCTCCAGGTAGAACATCAGAAATTGTTAGGTCTGGTGGGGCCACTGCTGGAGGAGCAAAATCGCTGAACGAGAACTGCAACAAAGCACCACCAGTAGCTTCTGGGTTTGTAATGGTTAAGCATCCAGAGTAGCTCCCTAAGTCTATAAGTTGCCAAGCATGACTTAAAGTAATTTTCAGTCTGTAAGGCACGTCAAAATCAGTGCCTGCAGAAATAACAGAGACATACAGAGGGAAATTAGAGGTTAACTCTGTCATCGCATGAGCGCCAACAGTAGCTGTTTTTTGAGGAGCTATTGGAAGGACAGCTTGATATCTATCTGAAGTAGCATATAGTGTCTTACCTTCCCAAAGCCTTGAATCAGGGCTTGCTGGGTTGCCAGTTACGTTTTTAATTGTATATAACATGTTTTATTATTCCTTATAAGTTAATTACTTTCTTTATGATCCCTCAGTATATTCCCCAGAAACGAACCCAGATCCAAATGCTACTGGGCTTTTTGGAGTTGGTGATCCATAGTTATGTGCTTCTACTGCGGTTCCGTCTGGTTTCTTTCTACCTGCTGCAATATCAGCAGATTCTTGAGTAGCGTTTCTAATATCTTCTTGGATCTTTTTAAGCTCTGCCTGTTCTTTTTCTCTTTCTTCTGCTAGAGATGCTTCTTTCTGTCCAACAGTCATGAAACCAGATGGTCCGTCTTTTTGGAACTTACCATATGTTACTGTATCTGGGCTCCATCTCCGTAGTTCGCTCTCTTCTTTATTTATTTCGCCCGTTCTTTTTTCGTGAGAGGAAGCTTTCTCTTGTAGTTGTTTAATGTCAGATTGGTTGCCACTTTCATCTTTAGCTTCTTTACCAAATAACCACCCTAACCCCGCAAAAAGCGCCTCACTCAAACCTCGTGTTAAAAGACCGAGAGCAACTCTAGCAACCATTAGAACAAGAGTAAGTAAAAGGGAGCCAGCTCCCTTTAACATACCTACCAGCAAAGCTTTGCCTACTCCTTGTGCAGCAGTGTTAAGTTTATCTATTAAGGTTTCCCAAATAGAGACTATGGGATTTTTATCTGGGTCAGAAAATTCGTCAAACATTTGAGAGAGCCACGTAACAAGTTGCGTTAGTTTATCTCCAATCCAGTCAGCAATGTTTTCTACTATTTTACTAAGATTTTCTATAGTTTTTGAATTTGTAAGAAAATTATGCACTCTTGCTAGCATCTTTTCCAAAGTGGCCATCAGTCTAGCCATACCACTAGATTGTCCAAAAGCTTCAAAAAAGAAATTAGAAAACATCATTTTTAATCTCGCCCACATAGAGCTTAAGTCACTATTGACTTTATCATATGCTTTTTCTGCTTCGTCATTTCTCATCGCTTCTAAAGCAGCTTGAGATTTTCGCATATCATCCATAGCTTCCTGGCGCATATTGATAAGCTTAATAGCCATGTCTTTGTTTATACCAAGAGACTGTTGGGCGAACTGAGCAGTTATGGCTATGTTTCCACCAAAGCTTTTGTTCATCTCTTGCAAATACTTAGCCGCTTTTAACATAGCATCAGTCTTATCAAACTGGTTAGTTAACATTTGATTAATATTAGCGCCTCCGGAAAGTGCAAGCATGGTTCTAAAGCCGGATTCTTGATTAAGAATCATACTTCCCGCCTCTTCAAACTTACTGTTCATCTCCGAAAGACTTATATTTAGTGTGGTAGCCAACTGTGCTAGAGCAGTTAAATCTCTAGTCATACGTTTAGCCCACTCATCTCCCTTGGCAGATGCAATAGCTAAAGCATTTCCTGACGTTTTAATTGACTCAGCAAAAGCCGCAAAAGATACCTGACCAAGTGTGCCAGTTTTTTTAGCAGCTAGGTTTATAGTGATGAGACTATTTCCCATATCTTTCATCGCAGCACTTGTCATTAAAGTATCTCTTAACAAGTTTCCATACAGTGCTGATATTTCTTCAGAAGCTACCCCTAAAGCACCCCCTAAAGCACCAGATAAAGTTAAAACGCTCTTTACTAGAGTAGTATCCATAGTTCTGCTATAGTTAACGCCCTGCTTAACCATGCCTAACATAACAGCATCTACTTTTTCAATAGACATGCCCAAGCCCCAAAGTTCTTTATTCATCTTGTGTAAGTCTTGTGTTATGCTTAGAACACCCTCTGCATCGACACCACCCAGCAATTGATCAAACTTTTTAACTTCCATTCTTGTAGTCATTACAGCCGACCACAATTTATACATTGCTTTACCTAAGGCTTCGGCTATCATGACTACTATACCAAGAACCACAGACAACCCGCCAGTGGCCTCTGCCATTGCCACCCCTATTTCTTCTCCCATAACTCCAGCGGCTTCTCCAACAGTTCCCATTCCTCCTGTAATACCAGTAAGATTTTTATCTAGCCCTTGAGCAAGGTCACCCATCATGGTATCAGCAGTAAGTAATGATTTTTGAAGCTCTGCAATTCTGGCTTTATCTGCATCCGTTGCTTCTAAAGTTTTCTTTTCTATCGAATCTAAATTATCTAATTTTTCCACACCCTCAGACAAGCCTCTATCTAGATTATCCTTTTGTAGTTTACCAGCGGAATCATAAACTTGCTGTAAATCTGACTGTGCCTTTTTTTCTTTTCCTATATTTTCTAGGTCTTGTTTTTTGGCCCGGTCTTTTTCCCCGGCCATATCAACCATCTTTTTTTGGATAAAGTTTAAGCTATTATAGAACTTACCTTGATCTACATCTTCTCCATTAACACCCTCTTTGGAAGCTCTTCCTAGAGCAATCATATTTTGTGTGGTTCTGACTAAAGTTGTGTCAAAACCAGTAAATTCTTTAACTTTTTTAGAAAAGAAGTTATCGCCTGTCCATCCCTTTTTTAACTCCGCTTCTTCGTTTAAGCCACGCAGTTTTCTTTTTATTGAATCTAAAATAGGATTTAAATTTTTATTAACTTCATCTTCATCTACAACAAATTTAAAACCAAGCTTTACTGCCGCTTGGTGAAAAACGTCTTTAGTAGATTCTTGTTGATTTTCAGCCATTTATGACTTCCTAAACTTAATTCTATAGTGCTGTGGTAATAAAGGGATTTACAATAGCAGGATTCCTGTATTCTTCGAAAACGGTTCTCAGATCGCTAGCAAAAGATCCAGTTATGAATAAATCAGAAGCTGGTGAGTTTAAATCAAGGGTATTAAACTGGTTTAAGCTATTAGCGGCTTCTACAATACCACCAAACTCATCCGCTGCTAGCTTTGCAGCTTCTGTCTTAGAAGCTGCGTTTTCTGCATTGAGTTGAGAAAGAATTTTATTGGTAACAGATGAAGGAACATTAACTGGGTCAACAATCTTACTTCCAGACATAGTAGTCACAAAGTGTTCTCCTGTAATAGAATGTTCAATTTTTTCAACGAAATATACACCAGATGTCAGTGCATTTAACTCCTGCGTTACAGAACCGTCATCATGCTCAACCGGATAATATGAAAATAATTCAAAACACCCTGGTCCTAACCTTATTAGATTTGGATCACCTAAAATTGTTATCTTTGCTTGCGTTGGATAGCGTAAAAAATTAGCTACTCTGGTTTTAATAGCATAGGAAGAACTTTGAGCTGGAGTAGCATCTGCTTCTGGTCTAGTTTTAGCCTCTGCACTAGTTTTAGCACTGTCATATAAGGATAATGCACCCTTGCCGCCAAGAGCAAGGGAACCATTAAATCGTCTACTTCTAAATATAGACATGGCAGTTGTTTTAATCTTAGTCTCTGCGTTGTTAATACGCTCTTCTTGCTGCTTTTGCAAAGCGGGATCAAAAGTTAAATCTGCTTTAGTCTTAACTGTAGTTTTTCCGGCAGACTTCGCTTTATACTTTTGGGGTGCTGCCAATTGACCAAAGCGCTCTCCTATAACACCATATGCCATGTTTTCATTCGCAGATTGAGACAGGGCCACGATTAAGCTGCTGTGTGTTACAGCTAAACTTATTACCTCGCCAAATAACTTGGGTATATTAGAGCCCGTATTACCTATTGCAGTTTGAAAGACATTTTGTCCGGAACCATAAAAATATGGTAGGGCAGAGGCACCAGGGCCATATTGTACCGGCAAATCCGCTAAAAATATATCATAGTCATCTAAAATATCAGGCAAAAGAAAAAATGCGCCATCCTCATATGGGATATTATCAGAATAATAACGACTTCCAGAGGTTTGCCAAGTTCCTGGTATATTAGGAATCCAGAATAAAATGCTTTTTGTAGATAGCCTAGAGGTAGCAGCTTTTAATTGTGACATTAAAATATCTTGTACCATGGAGTTACCCATACCCGCAACAATAATAGGGCTTAAATTACTATCACTTTGTTTTAATGCGTCTATATCTTCTTTTGTTAATATATCCCCTAAAGTTTTAACTAGTTTTAAATCGTTAGCTAAAGAGCCTAACTCTGTCATCGCTTTATTTGAGTCTGTTTCATCTGCAGTAGCGTCTTCGTTCTTATGTGGATACCATTTACATCTACACAAAGAGGCTAATTCCTGAGCCACGGTAAAGAAGTTCTTACCATTTATACTTATAGCACCGCTTTTACCTGTAGCAAAAAAGGTTTGCCCAGTAGTGTTAGTTGCCCCCGTACCGACAACGCCCTTTTGAACTGAAGCAGACTCTGATGGAACTGTTTGCTGGGCAGTTAATTGGTCGGCAGTCTTTGGTTTTACCTCACCAACTTTTTGAAATAATATTTGAACCTCTTCTGCGTTTAGTTTCCATCCTCCCTCTAGACCAGCCCTTTTAAATACAGGCTGAAGCTTTAAAAATATTGCCTGAAGTTGGTCTGCATTTAGTTGCCACCCTTGCAAACCAAGATCTTCTAGTTGTGTTCTAATATTAGCTATAAGTGCTGCTTCTAGTAGCGGAGGAGTTGAAGAGGCAGGGGATGGAGAAGCAGGAGTTGAGGTATCGTTAGGATTTGGAGCTGTTTGTTGTGCTGATGAATAAAGACTTGTATTATTTTGATCAAAATAAAATAAATCATCTAATGTAAATAGTCTAGCGTGTAAAATACCTTCTAATATAGCTCGTAACTGCTGTTGCGGATAATCTGATAATAGAACTATACTATCTGTACTATGCTCTAATATCATAGTGCCTAATTCTTGTAAAGCAAACGTAAACGTTGTACCGGCAGTCCCTGGATCAGTCATTGATATGTTAGTGACTAAAAGATTTAATACCGGGGACATAGATTTAGATATAGTTGACATTTCTGTACTGTCTGAAAAAGCCCAGCCAAACTTTAATGTCATAGTTGGTAAACCACCTGTAGCAAAGCCACTTGTTGGATCAACTCCACTATCTTTACCGCCACTCATGCCTCCGATACCGATAGGTCCGACAGCATCTAAAATCTCCCTGGGATTTTTTGTAAATAGGGTCATAGATCCCCGTATACTTTTTTCAACCCCGCCTAAAGGAAGAGACAGTTTAAAATCTTTAAAATTCATCCTGGCATTTACATATTTTTTCTGATCTATGTTCCACTTTTTAGGATATATTTGAACATTGTTTATTGATATTTCAACTAAGGGAGTTCTTATATTAAACGAAGGTAAAAATTTATTATTACCTTTACCGCTTTTTCCTACACCGCCCACATCAACGGCATCTCCACCTTGGCCCTTAAGTTGCGATATAATAGCTTCTTTAGAATCACTATCCAAAAGACCAACTAATAGGTCGGTCACTGCTTTTATTGTATTGTCTCTTTTTTGCCCAGGAGTCAAACTTGAACCAGAACCTACGCCAGTACCAGTAGCAGATAAATCCTTCTGTAAATTATTAATTAATACGGGATCTATTATTGTATTGGGCTGTACTACCATCGACTCTGTTGTCATAAGCTATATTTTTCCAAAAGAATTTAAAGGACTAAAACCGCTTGTTACAGATGGACTAGCGGGTGCTGTTAGGCTACTAAGATTAGAAGCACTTACTAAGCCACTATTGGGCATAGGTATTTGAGTATTAATAAAATTAGAAAGCTCTGTTGAACTAGCACTAGCCATAAGGGAATCAATAGAATTAGAAATAACTCCCTGATCAGACCCTCTATTTACAGCATTAGCGTTAGAGTAAGCAGTTGAATTATTAGCAGCCGTAGCAAAAGCAAGGTTAGAACGTACTTGCCTAGCTATTTGGCCGCCGCTATATGTATATTGAGTAGAAGTTGATACTTGATATAAACCAGTGTTCTCTTTAACCGGGCCACTTTGCCCTATGCCTTGTCTTTGGTTGAAAGCGGCTAGTATATTCTCTTGATCGCCATCATTTAAAGGATCGCTATTGTTGCTCGTAGTTAAAATTACCTGTTCCGCATATTTTACTTCGTTGTCTTTACCAACAACAGTAAACTGGAAAGTGGCTTCGAAATAATATGGAGCATGCGAAGGTATATTACTAGAAGAAAGCCCCATTTGAACCGATTCTGCTTCGGCACCGCCGCCTGCCCCAGCCGCATCTGCAGAACTCACATTAACTTTCCAAGGGCCCGTATATTTTATACTTATGTTAGTTACAATACATCTAAGCTGTTTCCACTCGCCAATAAAAACAGTAACTGGTGATGGCATATAGTTAGCTTCAGAGGGAGTTACTAATGACATTATATAGTCAGATAATTTTAAAAGCTGCCCATGCGCTTCCATAGTTTCTGTATAAAATTTTCCAACTAAGTTAAATGTTGTAGGACTGCTATTTTGATAGGTAAAAACTGGTTCTGGTCTACCTAAAAAGTTAGTGGGACTCCAATTAGCACTTTTACTAAAAGAAATATCATCTGGAGTACTATCAAAAATTATATAAATTGGTAATGGAACATTTGAAGAACCTGCTGCTGTACCTAGATTATATTTAAAGTCTGTTTTAATAATTATAGGTATAAAAGATCTTCTAGTACTAGAAGATTTAATAATAGACATTTTCTGTGCTTGTATTGGATTTTTATTTCCCAATTTGTAGTCTAAAGAAGCGTCTACTATTATACTACCAACGTCTATAGTTTTATTTTGTTTTACTGCTGCAAGAACGTTAGGATCTACAGTAGCTGTAGAGTCAGCCTTGCTTTGATTCATGTCAGCTATAAGTGATGGAGTTTCTAAAGAGGTTTGTTGTGTTATTGACGTTTGTGCTGGGGAACTGCCTCCAGTAATAGCACTTGCTAAGACGCTTGTTGGTGCTTTAGATACTGGTGGTACCGCCACAGCGCTTGTAGAATTTGCAGTACTAGTTTGAGTCTCATTAGTGGTTGGCTCAGGAATTGTTGTATCGGGAGGAGTTGATCCGCCAGGAGCTGCGGCAGGAACTGTAATTATTTCAGTGTTTCTAGTGGCAATAGGAGTGAGAGTATCACTTGTAGCTGTCGCTGTTGCGGTAGCTGTAATGGGAGTAGAGGAAATAGGGGCTGCGGCGGCGACTTTGGCTGCTTCTGCGTCTGCAGCGGCTTTGTTTATTATATCTTCCAATGCTCTAGTTTTAGCTTCAAGATCAGCTTTAGCTATATTTTTGGCGGCAACGGCAGTTTCTTGGGCTTGTTCGAGAGCTTTGTATTCAGGGCTACCTACTACAAAGGCAGTATTCATTACGGCCAAAACTGCGGCTACCGCTATACTATTAGCTTCAGAGTATGCTTTTTGGGCATCTACTAAGTCTTGCTTAGCTTGAGCAAGCGCAAGTCCAGAAGAGGCAGATAGGTTAGTAACGTTGACGCTTGAAGAACTGTCAGTTGGTGGCATTGGTATTCCTATATACTTAATTTCTAAAATAAAACAGGCTTGCAAAAGCAAGCCCGGTTTACTTAAAACTTAGCTAATTGTCTTATGAATTAGCAATGCTAATACCCTGTCCCTGAGGAAGAATATTGAAGACTTCAATAATGACTTCAGCGGTTTTCGTTGGGACAACGGAAATGACCATCTGTAGTTGATTATTTTCTAATACCTGGCTAGTATTGATGTCAGGACCAACGTCTACTGTGAAGCTTCTGATGGCACCTTGATTAAGGCGTTGTGTAAGCGTAGACTCTGCGAGCTGCTTTAAACGAAGTGCAGTAATTGCATCCCCAGGCTCGAACTCAAAGTACTTAGAAGCTGTGGAAATAACCTTACGAAGGTTTAAGAACAGTCTACGAACATTTACACGGTTGAGAGCGGTTGTCAGAGACTGTAAAGTCATTTGACCACGGATATAAATACCGTAACCAGCTTCTGTGTAAATGGGATTAACCTGTGCTAGAGCTAAAGCATCTCTATCGCCTTGGTTTAAGACTCTCTCGGTAGCTAAAGCAGTTAATAGGTTGCCTCTATTACGACCAGCTGGGGCGGTATAAACAGCTCCAACACTATCGTTATAAGCATACTGAGCAGCTACCATACCACTGGGAGGAACAAAGATCTTTATTTTATTGACGGTATCGTCAATTTGTACCCAAGGGTAATATAGAGCAGCGTAATTACTACCAGACATCAGAATGTTATTTCTGTACTTAATGGCTTCTCGGACACTTAAACCAAAGGGAGTATCCAAAATGCACATGCAATCACCACGAAGAGTAGCGCAAAGATCGATCATGTACTTAGCTACGTCTGGATCGGCTGACCAACCTGGAGCAACAAGTAAGTTAATGTCAAGAGCTTCGGCATCAGCTACACTATAGATACCAGTCTTACTGGCTTGATCACCAATAATGTCGTACTTAGAGATAGCGCTTCCAGCAAAACCACCTTGTAAGAAGGCAGAGAACGATGGTACTCTAGTTGAACCAGACATCTTATTAAGAGTACCAGAAACTGCACCTGTGCCAGCAAGGTCTGAGAATAGGGCGAAGGAAGGTGTTAACCAATCACCAGCTGATACTGGAGTACCAGTAAAGTAATTAGACTGAAGTAGTGCAAGGTCTTCGCTGGCGTAATCTACTCTTAAAGTTACATAAGCAGAATTGGCACTAATAGTAGATTGTAATGTTTGTATTGTACCAGTGTACTTCTCTATTAAAGCGAAATCGCTCTGATTAGTGCTAGAAGTAGAAATTGTTAATCCAGTATTTCTTAAGAACAGAGAAACATCGTATAACTGTTCATTATTAGAATCAACACTACTGGAGTTTAGTCCAACAGTTACAGCAACATTAGACAGATCTGTTTGACCTTTTGAAGAGAACTTCATCAAGGTTGGAATAGTAGAAGAACCAGCGGTTGAAGTAACCCAAGTAGGTCTGAAAAGGTTTAAATCAAAGGTTCCAGAAATGCTCATGTTGGAAGCCACTAATGTTGCATGGACACCAGTATAAGAGAAAAGACCAGAAGCGCCTAAAGTTATTGCTGCTAAAACAACGGTTACACCGTCAGTCTGTACTGCAGCTGACTTAAAGCCCTGAGAAACTCCTGTAGTGGCGTTATAAGAACCGACACCAGTAATACCGGCTAGAGAAGTGGAACCACAAAGAACATTGGCAGCTAGTAGATTAGTTTTTCCAGCTAAGCCAGCTGCACCTAGTCTGAAGGCATCAACTAAAGTATTTAAAATAGCTGCAATCAGAGTAGCATTCTTAGCAGCATTTGGAGCAGAAATGGTTGTTCCATCTGTGTAGAGAGGGACATTAATAACCACACTGTATGCAGCAACTCCACTGACTTCACCCGAAGTGTTGTTTGCAGTAACGAGAGTTTCTAGAGTAACTAATGGAGCAGAAACTAAAGCGGCTAGAACAACGTCACTTGCGGCAACAGTAGAGCCAGCAGATGTAGCAGGGAAAGCAAGAGTTACAGTACCAGCAGTGGCACCATTAGTGGCACCAATTACAGCCAAAGAAGGAATAGCAACAGTTGGAACTAGTGCTCTTACTTGAGAGGTTAAACTACCGGTAGCTGGGGTTAAAATGGGAGAGTTGAATGGGTTAAACTTAGAAGCATCAACAGTTAGTGATAAACTAGTATCAACAACTTTAGTTGTTAAGTTAGTAATTGGAACGGGAGTTCCTTTACCAGACCCTGTGAGCACATTAAAAGATCTACCAACAACGTAGGAATTTACCTTTGTCTTGTTAACAGAATCGGCATGTATGAAGCTGTTTAAGTCTGCACCAAGCTTTGGGCCGCCAGCGGTAGTATAGATAGGTGCTATTCCACTAGAATCTGTAAAATCAAAGTTTTTTAGTGTTACAGAAGTATCTGCAGCGGCTAAAATTACTAACTTATTAGCGCCAGTAGCGGCAGCATTGTTAGAAATTGTAAAGGTGGCAGAACTATCTGTATTGGAAGCTAAGGTCCAAATACCAGCATACGGAGTAGCTGTAGCTGGAACTGGAACAGTTAATTTGGCAGTAGCAGAATCTGAGGGAGATACTCTAGTTACATATAATTGGTGACCCTGTTCTAAATAAGAAAGAGCGGCATACCCCAAGTAATGATTTGGGCTGGGTTGACCAAAAAGATTAACGTATTGAGAAGCAGACGTTACTAGTGTGGGTGTTTGCGAGGGACCAATATCAGACGTTCCTACCATAGCAACTAAAGTTGTAGATAGATTAGAAACATACTGAGATAAGTCCTTTTCTACGGTGTATACACCAGGTGAAATATATTGTGGCATTGTCATTAATCCTTAAAAATTTTATATTAGCTTAGAGTTAGTTTGGCCTGATCGATGCGTAGCGTTGCTGTTATGTGTCTAACTTCAGTACCGTTCTTCCAATCCAATTGTCCATAAGCTAAGTCTAGAGGGAAAGCACCAATAAATAACCAAGTCTCTCTAATAGAGTGGTCCGGGCCGTATACTATTAATGTAACGTCTCTCTTGTACTCTGCTGGGTAACCCATGCGTGAGGTTCTCTGACTATAGATTGAAGCATACCATTCTTTTAGAGCAAGAGAAGCATCGTTATCAACAAAGTCATAAAACTCTACTTTAACGGAATCATAGGTTACTTTTGAACCAGCAACATAGAACTTTTCGTGCATTCTATCAATTGCAACTTCCTCTACTTTAATACCGGGGATAGCTACACTATAGCAAGTTAGCCTTAATTCGTTCTCTAGCAGAAGTTCGAAGCGGTTTCCTCTTTTTGGTTCGGCTAGATTGGTCGTCCAACCCATTTGCTTTTCTTCAGACATATAATTTATTCCTTTTCAGCACTTTGCGTGTATTGTTGTTCATTGTACTACGGGTGTTTAATTTCTCTACTATTTAATTATAGCTTTACTATAAGTTTAACAGTATGCCATAATACATTTTGTTGGTGTAAACTTAATTCGGACAAAAAAAATAGAGGGTTCTTTTTACGGAACCCTCTATCTCTTAAAAGCGGTACCAGATTAGCTCTGATAAAGGTTATTGACCTGAAGCTTAGCAAGACCGTACTTACCATCAAGTAGGACCTTGTGATCATAACGCTGTTGGAGGCCAACGATTGTGCTGAACATATCGCCTGATAGAACGTCAGCTTGGGGAGGCGTAAGGTAAGTTACATAAGGGAAGTAAGCATAGGGAGCCTTAGCTAGATCCTTGGAGGTATAACCCATAAGCATCGTATCGGACTGAGGATGATAAGCATTCTTGGCAATAGTGTAGCTGTCAATTGTGCCCATTTTTTCAGCGGAAACACTGAAATCGCCCTGGTGAAGATGGGATAGATCAGTCATCTTGAAGTTATTGGTGTTCTGGAGAATGTTGAAAAGGTGAGGATGGCAGATAGCGAAGAAATCATCGCCACGGAGATAATCAACAGACATATCATTGCTGATGAAGTTCATCTTGTGAACTAATGTCTGGTTGTATTCCATCTGAGTACCACGGAACTGACCAACAGGATACTTGGCATCCCAAACCTGAGTCTTCATAGCAGTCTGCATCATGGCCAGAGTTAATTCCTGGTCGATTTCAAGAGCCATAGTCTCGGTCATAGCTGTTACGAGTTCCTTGAGAGCGTCAAGCTTACCATCGGTGTAAGCTTCGAGATCCTGGATAGCTTCAGCAGAGATCTGAGCAAAGTTCTTACGAGCCTTGGCAGAAACCTGGATGGTATCCATTGCGAAGCTGATTTCACTAAGAGCAGTCTTATTGCGCTCAAGAGAGAAGGAGTAATTGATTTCCCAGTGGAAGCCATCGGGGCCTGTACCAAGAGCGCCAGCACCGACCTGTTGAACAGGAGAAGTCGAAGCAGCAGTGGCGGCACCAAGAGATGCAAGATTAACCATAGGAGCAGTACCATTTAAGATACCATAGTTAGCAATGTTTACACCAGTTATTACTAAACCAGTAGCCTGATTGACGAAAAGACCAGCACCATTGTCATAAGCAAATACGACACCGTTACGGGGATCATTGTCAGGGACTAGCATGATCTGAGCAGAACCAGGAAGTAGAGGACCATAGGCAAGGGTCTGGCTATTAGAAGCAGAACCACCAGAAGCGCCCATTACTTCGCCCTGAACAGACTGGGCAGAATAGTTAGCGTCTAGAGCAAACTTATTACCCTGCCAAGTATTCTGACCGACAACCTGACCGGTAGCAGTAGTATTGGGGGTATAGCGGTTTAGCTGGCTAGGATCAGCCCACTCAGTACCGGCACCAACGCCATCCTTGGCGTTCTTGCGGTTGAGACGGAAGGTCTGGATGATCTGTGTAGGAACATCTAGCTGACGAGTGGCTACGAACTTAGTAGCAACAACCTGAGGGAGTACACGTCGAATGATTGTAGGTAACATGGCCTTGTTGTAACCACCGGGTGTGGTGGCAGCAGTTGTAGTGGCTTCAGATAAACTGAGAGCATACTTCATCGACTGAACAGTGTGCATGAATACGGTATTACGTTGATCGGGATCCTTGATTCCCTGGAGGTGCTCCATGATACCGGCCCAATAGGGGCTACGGCCACGGCTCTTGGCTACTTCTTCATCTCGCTTGAGAATTGATCTAACCTTGTCTTCTAATAGTGGTTCTTGATTTAACATCTAGGTCTTTCTCCCTTAAATTGTGTTTGGTTTTTTCTTACAATTGTTTCTTGCGTAATACTTAATTATACTTTTTATTAAGTCGTTTATTGCGGTTATTTAAAAAATATCGAGGGGCTCAATAGAACCTCTTGAGATAGTTGTAGTTGCCTTTTTAGCCTGCTCTCTCTTTTTAGAATCCTCAGCTAAAGTGATTAAAGAAGACTTAACATCTTTAACTGACTTAACTGTGGCAGCAACGGACTTAGATTCTGTTACAGCAAGCTTCTCTATTACCTTAACGGACTCTTCACGGATTGCAGCTTTGATGCTTTCGATAGCTTCTTTAGCTTCAACAAGAGTCTTTGGCTTAACTTCTTTTAGAGCGCTAACAATAACTGTTTTCTTCTCTAAAGGATACCCAGCACACTCTTTAACAACTAAAACTTCAAGTTCATCAGAAAGAACCTTCTCACGAAGTTTAGCATTCTCAATCTTTTCGGAATTGAGCTGCTTTTTATACTTTTCGATGACCTCTGTATTAGCCTCGGCAAGCTCATTAATATTGAGGTAAGGAGACATTAAACGCACAGCACTTGAAAAAGCTTCCTGCATCTTTTCAGACTTAGAAATAACAGTTGCATCTTCTGTTACAACCTTTGTAACCTTATTAACAGATTCGTTAATAAAATTAAAAACGTCTGTAGAAATCTTCTTGGAAAGCTCTTTGAATTTACTTTCGTAAACATCTTTCAGCTTGGCTTCGTATAAATTAGCCTTGCTTAAAAGCATTTGCTTTTTAATAAAAAGATCCTTCTCGGCGGATTTCTTAGCTTCTTCAAGTTCTTGAAGCTTTTTATCAAGGGAGTCTTGACGATCCTTACACTGCTCTAAAATAGCAGCTTCTACGACCTCTTTAATTTCAGGGGTTTCTAATAGTTCATTGATTTCTTTGATCTTCATGTTTATCACCTACAAGTTAATTATGTTACTTACTTCTTAAAATTTCTCGAATTGTTTCTTTAAACTGCTCTGTAATTCTTTCTTCTTCTAACGCTTGCTGTATTGAACGGCTGTACTTTCTTGATTCATTTACGGCATGTACATAAGCTTGCTGAGTACTTGGATCGTGGACACAATCAAAAGTAATAAGCTTGTACTCATTTACAACATCTCCAGTGCTATACCCCTTAGATAAAGCACCTAACCCACGACTAGAAATACCAACAGTGCAGTTATTTCTAATCAGTGCACCAAGTAATCTTCCGGCAGGGGTACCGGCTGGGCCTGGATCATCAAAAACAATTGCTTCGCCTAACAAATCTTTACCAGAAAAGTTTAATGCGCTTACAACGTGACTAACATTTTTTAAAGACACTGTAGGGTTTCCGTCTGCGGGGTGATCTAACTCACCAAACATGTTTCTACTGTCTAAACTCTCTTTAGCTTCGCCCAAAGCACGAACCAACACATCATATGGATAAACTCTACCGTTATGATTCTTTGCATCAGCTCTCTGGAAGACTCCTCGGATTTTTAAACTTTTCCAAGCAGATCCTGGGTTGATGGCTTCTTCTAATATTTCGAAACCTCTAGTATTTGAGGTTAAGTCTTCTAAATGTAGATCTAACATTATTGCTCCTTATACCATCGGAGCAGCGGGAGCAGGGGCTGGTGCGGCGGGAGCGGCACCTACAGATTGGCCTTGCTCTACATCTTCTACTCCGGTAGATGTTCCTTCATCTTCTGGGGGAAGCTGATCTTCAACAGACTGAGTCTCTTCTTCAGCTAACTCATCGGCGGGAGTGTGGTATGAACTATCTAGGAAATAAGAAATCATTGGGTTCCAACGAGCTTCTATTTCAGCTAGTCTATCGTCACCAAGATCGTCGCCATCCTCTAAGGCAGATAGGTCTGCATTAATCTGGTCAGCTAGGTCTGGATCTACTTGGTTATCTTCAGAATCTGCGGCTTTATCTTGAACAAACTCTTGCATTGCAAGCAAAATAGACTTTAGGGTAGTCTTGTGAAGCTGCTTAATGTCTTCCTCAGAGAACATGGCTGGATTAAACGGAGCAAATTCCTTGCTCTCATCGTCTTCATCATTAATGTTTTCTTTTTCTGTTGGTATAGATGGAAGCTCTTCCTTGTCTTCTTCATCTATATCTTCTTGATCTTCATCATTAAACTTACCGGCACCAGCATCGTACTCATTCTCTCTGTGGCTGCCGTTTTCCATGCTCCACTCAACGAGAATTTCATAAAGATTGTCTGTAATAGACTCAGCTAAAACGGTATCGCCTAGTAAAGAATCAGTAACAAGTTCTTTTACTTTGTCTTTACCGAGATTTAATACCTTGCCCAGGCTAGACTCTACAATAGCTACTAGCTTTGTAGTTACTAATTCCTTGTCTTCCTCTTCGGTGCCCTCAGTAATGATAGAAGCATTAAAAATTTCTGCCTTGAACGCAGGAATATATTTCTTAGCTTCTGCTCTGATAGCTCTGCCAGCAGAGTTTTTGACGAGCTCTTCTATAAATAGCTCAGGGTATCTATTCTTTAGAATAGCTGCCTGATAAAAAGTTTGACAGAACTCATCTAAATATTCCTGGCCATCTACATGGTTCTCAGAAATAACACACTCAACTACTTTATTAAGAGTGTTTTTCATAGATTCTGTTAAATCTTTCTTAGAAATTTCAATGACTTCGTTGTCTAAAACATTAGACGAGGTCATTTTAGACTCTGTGAGAGGGTTTTTAAACTTAGCTAAAACTAGCCTATGTCCCTTAGAGAAAAGCACAGAGTCGTCCGTGTATTCTAAAATCGTGCAGTCTTCAGTTAACAAATTTGATAGTTTGCTACCTAATGCTAAGTTACCACCACGAAGTATGTCGATAAAAGTTTGTAGTTTCATTTTTAACCCTAAGTTAATATTTTTTATAAAGGCTGTTCAATAATTTAATTGTGTTTCATATTAGTCGATTAAGCGACTTGTGTTATCTTCAATGGAGTTAGTACGAAGAGGGTCTAGCACATCATTTTCTATTTCTGGTGTCTCAGTGAGACTTTCGAAATCTAGGGTTGCTTGATTGGTCATTAATTCTTTATATTCTAGTATTGGTCCTAATGGAGCCCTTACTTTGAGCGAGGTTTGTAAATAAGAACCTTCATATAAAGCTGGGGTACCAGTCCCATAATATATAGAAGCCGTTAATGGTACAGGAGGTGGTGGAGCACCAAGTCCGGCGGCGGCACCAGCAGGGCCCTCTGGAGTAACGTTTGCGGGATTAAGTGTTGGCTCTGGTAGCTCACCGCCTTCCGTTGGAGGAGCGCCAAGACCCATATCTAGACCGCCCATACCCATACCTCCACCCATGCCACCGCCACCCATAGCAGTCTGAGCTGCTGCAGCTGCTTGTGGGTCTATCTTTAACATGGCTTTAATATCAGCTTCATCCCTCTTCAATATATTCTTTAGTACCCACTCACGGTTAATACCTTGCTGTAGATAAGATCCGGCCAATCCAATAGCTGCGGTATCAAGTTCAATGCGAGCCTTCTCTTCAATATAAGAAGGTCTTGTCATTATAAGATTGAAAGACTTAAGCTCTTCTGGATCAGTTATGCCTTTTATGGCTAAGTGAATGATACAAAGCTCTTTTATGACATCCAAGAAGTCTTCTTGAATATTAGCCAAGGCTTTTCCGAAAGTAACGTTCTGTTGTGACAGAGTACCCTTAGAGTTTACATCTCCTTCGAAGCCTAAGAAAGCCTTTGGAACCTTTAAAGCACTGAATAACCTATTATTTAGATACATTAAGTCTTCAATATCACCCAGGTTCTGGGCAGGTTGGAGCATTTCTACTTTTGAAGCGCCAGCGGTCTTAGATACTGGGATAAAGATGTTAGCATTCATATCTAATAGTTGATAGCGCTCGTTTAGCTTACCAGTAGGATCATAATACTCTTTCTTATTAATAGAGTTAATCTGCTTCTTGATAAGACTTTCGATGTCTGCACCCTGATTATTGCCTACATCGACATAGAAGATCAGCCTGGCGGGCCCACGGTTTAGTCTATATATAATAATAGAGTCTAAAAGTAGATCAACCTTCTTCCAAACATCAACAGCAGCCTCAAGGCTTGATACGCCGTAGGGCTCAAACATACCATTACCACGGCGCTTGAAGTGAAGCATCTCGTACTTTAAGAACGGAATAAGATTATCTTTATCTGTCTCAGTAGAGGTCTTCATCTTCCGGGTCATGTAAGGGAGACTTAATGTTGTTAAATCAATATAAGGGCTCTGGGTAGAATATTGCGAGCTGGCATCAAGGGAGTTCTGTCTGACAATTTCCATATCCTGAACATAACCCTGAAGCTCTCCATCAACGTCTAAACGATAGATTCCACGAGGGTCTAGTTGAGTTAATCCGGTAACGCCACGACGAGAATCTAGTTTGATAGACTCAAATCTATCACCATACTTACAAATGTCTCTGATAACAGACCAAGTTTTCCAGTTATTAAGACCGGTAGTCTCAAGCATGTCCATTAATTCATCCTGGATATACTTAGAAGAGCTAGATACAGAAATAACGGTAGGCGCATTGCCCTTTTGTGTTGCCTCATTTGCGTAAACGTCTAAGGCAGACGCAACAAGGTCAGTATCCATACGATCATAGATAGAATATCTAGCGTGTCTGAGGTTCTCACGGTCTAAGTATCGGTGGAATACTGGGCCATCTGTACGGTCAACATATACACCTACACCCATACCCTTTTTAGAAATTACAGTAGGCTCAATAGCTGGAGTGGTAGCATTTTTGCTATTGGCGGCCTGGAGGGCTTGCTCTATATCTAGACGAGTGGTAAACTCCTCTGGCTTAGACCTTTTGAATAAAGATGCTATTGCGGTAAAAATTGACTTTTTCTCTGTATCTTGTGCCATGTATTCCTCTTATATATTATCGACTAATGTGTTATATTACCAATTACTATTTCTTCTTGCTCTAGAACCATATAAAAAGTTTTGATGGGCTCTCTGTATCATAGGGAGATCTTCTGAAAAGATATCATCTAAGACATACTGTTCACCAAAAGGCAGTGTAGCGCTCTTTATATCCGCAAACTCTAACTCTGAGAGCATCTGCGTGTTTTTCATGCCCAAAAAGTCAGCAGCAGCTTGCGTTCTTTCCCACTCTTCTACTGGATGAGCAAAAGAAATGTCTTCTAGGCCAGACCCATCGTAGACTCCGGATCTTATTTCATGATAAAGCTTTAATCTAGATTCCAAAGATGCTTTGGAAATACCCATCAAAGTAGAGAAATGTACTAGGTAATCTTCGGAATACTCTCCAGTTCTAGTCATTATCTCAGTGCTAAACATCAAAGAAGCATTTTCATCTACTTCTGGTTTATGGAAATACTCTTTAGGAGTAAGCGTAACTACCGCTAGGGCTAGGGCTAGTATAAGGTCATCATTACCAGAAGAGGCTTCGTATTTTCTAGTGCCATCAGCATAGGCTTGATTAGCAGAGAAGTTTTCCATCTGTACTTTTAGTCTTGCGCTCTTAAGTTTTGAAACTCCGGGAAGGTTATTATAAAATAAAATAAGCTTCTCAAGCAATAAAACTCTACTGCTTCTATTAGTGTTGAATCCTGGGGTTTGTTTATTATCAGCCATCCACAAGTTTTTATAATTCTTTTGTTCCAATAAATACATAACTAACTGAGAATATGAGTTTTCTTCAACAACAAGCTCAGCAGTATTATAATGTTTAGCCGTCTTTAATAATATTTCTACAAATAGCTCTGTAGGCAACTTGCCCATATATTCAGCCATTTGTTCTTGAGTATCTGTATTTACAACCTGAAAAGCAGTATAATCCTTAGCAGAAGTTTTGTTTGAGGAGCAGTCAACACCGATTGTATACTTTACGCCGGGTTCTGCTAACTTCCATATAAACAGTGTGTCCTCATAAGTTAACCCTCCAAGTTGTTTATTAAGAACCTTATCATCAGCTTTATAAGCTCTCAGCACTTCTGGGTTAAACAGAGATGTTAAGTTAACATCGAAGCGGCATTCATACTCTTGTTCAAACTTATCTACATTACCGTTATCAATTTGAATTTGGTGTTCTTTGAAAAGAGGGTCTTTGGTGAACACCGGGGAAACCGTATAAGGGAAATTGTATACAGTCCAAGGGTTTAGCCCTGCGGCAGCATATGTATATGTCTTATAGAACCAGTTCAGGTCAGAGTTGCCGTTAGGGGAAGAAATTGCCACTAATTTACCATCAGCAGCTGCAATAGTTGGAAGAATAGCTCTTACTACGTCATCACAGTTCTCGATGAAGGCGGCTTCGTCAAGAACGAACAGGGTTGCAGAGAAGGATCTAGCGGCGTTTATGTTTGATGTTATTGCTCTAATAATAGACTTAGTTTCAAACTCTACTGTGCTCTTGCTGTAAAGAGTACAAGCTGGTTTTAACCACTCTGGCAGGAACTCATAGGCTGTCTTTAGCTTTGCAATAAACTCTTCTGCGGATTCTCTTTTGTGGGCCACCACTAGCGTTTTCTTACCTTGTGAGAATACAGAGAACCACAAGCAATAGAACATTACTACAGTTGATACACCAAGCTGTCTTGACTTAACTGCTATAGAATACTTATCTTGTCTGATACCCTTAAGAACGTTCTCCTGGTAGTCTGCTGCATTAAACGGTATAAGACCCACAGAACCGTGGCCGATAATCCACCCATAAGAATTAGCAAAATATATAGGATCATCAAAGCACTTTTGACGCTCTGATTTAACATAGTCAATAATTGTTTCACGTATTTCATCAGAAGACTTTCCTTCTTTTTGTAGTTTGGCGACAAGTCTCTCTGGCTCATAATATTTATGAGTTAAGTCAGATGGCTTATTAATAAGCTTCTTAGCTTGGAGAGATTTAATCTTTGCCATTTATGCCTCTATCACTAAACAAGGCATTATATAACCACAACTTAGACCAGCGACTAGTCTAGTTTGACCAACCACATGAAAATATTTACCGTTGCAGTGTAACAGAATAGTGGGCAAGATAGGAGTTTTGCTTTTGATAAACTGGCACCACCTCTCAAAACTTTCAACTTTATTGAAAGTTTTGCCATTTACGTCAGGGTCTGACGTTAAAGGAGCATAAAAATCTTTGTTTTTTTGAACCAACTCTTCTAGCTTAGCACCCTTTTCAATAGCTCTAGCTAACTCTCCGGTTTGGGCTAAATTATAAACATTTTGAAGTTCTGATAAAGAAAGATACTGTATCGAGGAGGACATAACAGTTTGTGCAAAAGCTTTTGGATCAAAGAAGAACGGTACTTGTTCTCTCTTAACCCCAGGAAAGCGCAGCTCTAAGGGTGAGTCTTTACCATTACTTTTCCAAGAGTTTAACTCTTCTTTAAACTCTTGCTCAGCATCTGCTTTACTATACGATTTAACAGCAGTATAGTTTTGTAAAACCACTTTATTTCCCTTGTCGGGCTTAACAAAAGCAGAGGTGGATAAAGATTTAGCCATTACTTAAAGTCTTTCATTAATATATCTGCAGTTTGCTCTGGTGAAAGCATCTCTGTGGTCATGTTTTCTATATGAACGTCTATAATTTCTATTTCGCCATCTTCAGTAAGAAGTTTTGGCTGGGCAGACTGTTGTCCATTCATATTGAGTTTTGCACCCATTCCTGCACCAAGAGCAGCGGAATTCATTAGATCTGAAATACTTAACTCTCCTGGCCCTCTTCTTGCGCCAGCAGTTTCGGCTGCTTTGTATGAGGTTAGATTTTTTAATACATTATTTTTTTGCTTCAATGATTCGAGCTTTAATTCTCCGAGTTTTGCTAACCCTACTACAAACCCAACGTCTGTACTTTGAATTACACGATCTCGTAATATATCAATTATACCTGCTAAATCCTCTGCCTCAGAGTCTAACTTCTTTAATAACTTTTCTGACTCCTCCATAACAATAGTGTCAATTTTTTGAATAATGACATTGGCGCTCTCTTTTTTATTTATTTGCATAACAACACCTCACTAAGTTTTATATCTATATATTTATTTAAATTCTTGTCTGCTGTATATGGTATAATTATCAAAGTTATATTATTTTGTTGGCACCAAAGTTCTTTATTTATATCTCTAAGTTGTTGATTGATAAAGGCTTGTTCTGTTTTATGCCATTTAGGATGTCTTACATAATGTTGTCTACCATTATATTCAAAGGCTATTTTATGTTCTGCATTATAACCATCTAACTCGTAAAACTTATGCTTATCGTAATAAAACCGTTGCTTTTTAAGAGGCATTTGTAATTTTACTTCTAAAAACTGCCTAACTTTTTCTTCGGTTTTGTAAATATTACATTTCGGGCACCAGCTATTTTTACACTTCACATCGTCCCATTTGGCGAACCAACTGTGCCCTTTTGAGCATTCCCACTCAACTTTACTACGATTATTCTTATATGTCTGACTTTTTAGGTTGCCATTTTTACTTTTTGCATGTTCTTGTAGCACAGAGATATCAGTAATAAAATAACCAGCACAAGCTGGACACCAACTACCTTGTTGGATATGACCCCAATTAGCCTGCCAAGTATGCCCTTTTGAACACTGCCACAATAATTTAGCCCTGCTATTTTTAAATACTGGGCTGAGTAAGATACCACCCAATCTTTGAGCATGTTCTTGTGGGATAGATATATTTAATAACCGCATATACTTATTTCTCTATAACCGATAAAGGGCCCTAGAGCCCTCTATCATACATGTATTATGAGTAGTGAAACCCAAATTTTTAATAAGGTACAACCACTACAAGGCTTACCTATCATTTAATTAACGTCCTGTTCAAAGTCATTCTGTGTCAGACTCATCCTAGAAGAGAATATGTTTAAGGGCCCAAAAGCTTCCCGCATTTTAATCATGGTAGCAAGGACTTCCTTTGATTTTACCTGACACTCTGTTTGTAAAGTGTATATCAAGTTGTTAACTATCTTGTGTAAGTCTTCCCCAGTTTCTAAAATATCAGCCAATTTATAAAGAACTTTCTTGTCTATTTCGGTCAGATCCTCATCATCTTTAAATGCGTGTAAAAAGATTAAGAACTCTTGGAATATCATAGAGGCATCACTGACAAGCTGCTTATCTCCTTCAACCGCTCTACCCATAGCGTCATAGCTCATATTATGGATCTTGTCATAACCATGTGCCATTGTAATAGTTGTAATACCATAGTTCAAGATCATAGTGAAGTATGTATAGACTCTGGCATAAATAGGTCGGCCCTTTTCATCGTGGCCGACCACTCGCTGCGGATCAAACTTGTCCATTGCCTGTATTAACTTGATTATAGCACCTTGAAATATTTCGCCATAAGATATACCGTGCTTATGCCTACCATACTTAAAAATAACTCCATCAATAATCGTATAGAGATACGTGACAAAGTCATTTTGATTTTCTGGTATTTTATTTGCATTCCACTTTTCCCACAAATGTCTACCAACGGCTTCAATAAAATAAATGTTAGACTTTTTTCCTCTTTTCTTTTTTAATTCAAATCCTTCGAGAAGTTCTGGATAATATGCCGTAGCTCTTGTAATAAAGACCTCTGAGTATTTATTAAGGTCTGGTTCTATAAGGATCATCTCACCCATTGATTTCTTTTCTACAGCAGAGACATCTTGTTTATTGTATGTTATCTCACGATACTCATATTTTTTGTCTTTTCTTTTCTCTACCTCTGTTCGCCTGTCTTCATATGTTAAGGACTCTAAAATCTCATCTAACTCAGACTCCCGGTGTTCGGGATTATTTTCATCGAATGGTATCATTTATGTTATCTCTCTACTTAATACATCGAAGATTTTATGTAAAGAAATAGTCTAAATACCCAAATTAAATTATATTGTGGAAGAATTACCATGCCTTTTGACCCGTTTGACCTGAGATTATACGAAAGTATTGCGGATAATTACGGGAACGAAGTTCTTACAGATGAGGACGAGGCACGAAAACTGGAAAAAGTTGTGGCTGATGTGCTAGATTTTGTTCAAAATTTAATAGAAAAACTATAGTAGATGAAGACGGCTTTGCACAGTCCCACTTTGAATACCCAACAAACCGATCATAGACACAACAAAAGGCCTGCTACACAGCAGGCCTTTTTATGTCTACTAATATACTAGTTACTTGATAATATTAAGTAATGATCATGGTTAGTAATGCCAAACAATTTAATGGATTGTTCATCAGATAACTCCTTCTGATGTCCTGACATCCTATTCCAGTTAGCCCAAATACGATCTAATTCGGCTTTTGTAGGTTCTTGATGAACCAACTCTAATCTTGTCGTAGCTCTCCATACATGCACAGGATCGTTTAATAGATCTGGGTAGTGCATCTTTAAATACTCTAGTGGGTAGGGCGGATCGAAAAGCATATACTTAATTATTATAAGTCGGTGCCCTAGTGAGGTCGTACTGAACAGTCTCAGTAATAGGGACTTGACGGACGAACTCACCGTCTGACTTGCGATTCGTCCAAGGAACTAGATCATGCTTTAGGATGGTGCCATCTGCAATACAGACCGCACGGGTACACTCACGATTAAGTTGAACATAGGTTACTTGATAGTTTGAAGCAAGAGGGTGTGGAATGCGTTTGACAAACTCACTCTCACGCCTCCACTGGTAGTCCTTACGCTCAATACAATTAATCTCACGGAACGGGAAGGATATGTGACCCTGCCAGTTACCATGACGAACTTCAATCTCCCAGCAATGGACAACCTCACCCTGTTGGTTCAGAGTGAGGAGGTCAATGCCGTAGGCGTTAGAGTTCTCAATAGTAGTGAAACCAAGCCCAATCATTTTCTTGTTTGAGTTCAAGAAATGCATGAATGCATCCTTACCGATCTTGTCATAGGTGTTGTGCTCGGACTGGTCAAAGGGCTTGAGTTTTCCTTGCATTCCACGCTGCTGTGCAACTGTCATTGTTGCTCCTTACTATAGATCAGTATCTTCAGTTAAGAGCTGAGTATCTGAAGAAGTATCGTTATTAAGAGCCAGATTAGTAAAACAAGACTTCATCAAATTAACAAAGTGCTGTCTATTCTCTTCTGACTCGTTAAAAATATCGATAAAAGTAGAATCAGAGTTAAATCTTTTCTCTGACCCATCGGGCATGGTAATAGTCTTCCAAGCACCCGATGCTGGAAATACCTTAGAGTCATTTAGAACATCAAGAACCGTTCCAGCGTTACTATAGTTACGGCCATCGTAATAGAATCTGATGGGTAGTACTCTATTCATAGAGCCAGCAGTCTTGCACTTAATAACCTTACACTTAACTACATGACCCTCAGACATCTTTGACTCACCTAAAGCTTTGCCTCTCTCGAAGAAAAGCCTAGTTATTGCGAGAAATTTAAGTTGGTCACCGCCGGGGGTTGTGTACTCAGGCCCACCCCAAGAGGTTGTCATACCACCGATCTTAATACGGCTCTGATTAACAAACAAACAGGCCAGATTAGTCTCGTGGCAAATAGCTTTAGTGCGTTTAATGCCTTTTGATATTACTCTTGCTGTAGTAGCAAAAGAGTTAGTATCCATATCAGCCTCAAGCTCTGCCTTTGCTATTAAACCCGCTACCGAATCTATAATAACCATGGAAGGGTTTTTTATGTTGTTTTTAGCTATATAATTAGCTACTCTTTCTACCTGGCTGAATACTTTTTCTGCCACATCTTCGATAGAGACAACACATTTATTGGTGTCTATACCAAAGTGGTGAAGCCTATTGGCATCGCCAAGCCCTCCAGACTCTGTGTCTATAATGACACCAAGCCCACCCTGTTTCTGAATATTAGCCAAAAGATTTAAACCGAAAGAAGACTTGCCACTACCTTCTCTTCCAGCCACTTCCGTCATTTTACCTTGTGGGATACCCCCACCAAGTAAATAATCCAAAGCATCTATACCAGATTTAATATAACCAGTAATATTTTCTTCGTCCGATATGGCGTTGTTTGCCCCAAACTCTTTTCGTAAGTCTGCTCTAAATCCGTCCAAATCACCCAGTTCCGATAAACCAGCCAACTGTTCCTCACTTTTTGAGAGCCCAGTCAAGCTTTTTTTACTATAGGATTTTGCCATTTGTTTCCTCACAAATAATAGTGTTAATATATTCTTTAAATATCATTGCTAACCTTTCGTCTAACTTTCTATAATCATTGGCATGTGCTGTCTTATGACAGTCTACACACAAAGTAATCAAATTATTAGAATCTACAATCTCATTTTTACTCTCGCATAGACTTACTGGCTTTATGTGATGACATACCAACCTCTTCTTTTTGGTTTTACACAAAAAACAACAATAGCCATCTCGTTTTAGTATAGATGGCTTTAGTACAAATGTAACAAACTTTTGGTGTTTTATAGCGTCTAACTTTTCAGGGTATCTAGCATAATAAGCTTTAGTCTGCTCTATAACCTTTTCAGGGTGCTTTTTTTTATAAACCCTTTTATTTGCGGCCACCCGCTCTCGGTTCTTCTGAACATAGGCTCTATTTGTTGCGGCTGACTTCTCTTTGTTGTTTTGCTTATACTTCCTGTGTTGTAAAGCAATACGCTCTTTGTTTTCTTTGTAATAAGACTCTCTGTAAGAAACAATACTATCTTGGTTTGCTTCTCTGTATTCCTTACCTTTTATCAAAAGCTTATCCCTATTAAGCTCGTAATAAAGTTTTGCCTTCTTAGCAATCTTCTCTTTGTTGGCTTCATAATAGGCTTTTGTTGTCATATTAATATCCTTATAAAAAAACTGGGTGTTGCTTAAGGAGGAAAAGCAACACCCAGCCAAACACGGTCTAAATACGATTGCCTAAAGTTAGACCGCTTCCCGATTTACTAGTCTTCCTGGAGAGAAGCACGAAGAGCAGACAACTCATCATCTGAGAAATCGTCAGATGTCTCAGTAGGAGCAACCTTCTTAGCTGGCTTCGCCATAGCATTAGCTGTTGGCGATACTACAGGCTCATCAATCTTAGGTTGACTGGTGAAACGAGCCATAAGCTCCGCCATCTTCTCTGGCGTGGGAGGGGTGATAAGTGCAGTGAGGTCAGGAGATACTTCGACCAACTTATCGAAGTAAGTTTTACCGTTCTTGCCAGCAAAAGCAGGTTCTGGATCTTGAAATGCCCAGTTAGTAGCAACGATAGCACCCTTACCAGCTGGCTTGAGGAGTTCAACATTTCGCCCACTATCAAAGTCAACGAAATCCTTTTCCTTGCTCATAATGGAAACAATAGCTTCCATGCTGGCTTTACTTGAAGCACGAACAATCTTTACAGACTCTTCAGTGATATTGGAAGTATCAATCTTATCAGCCTCATAGCCGACAAGGAGATAGTTCTGCTTTACTACGAGTTGCTTAAAAGCTTCCTTATAAGCCACATTGTCAGTAGCAGTGTACTTCTTATAGCTGGCCGAAGCTAGCTTACAGAAATCACACTCACCTAAGCCAGCCTTCTGAGGGCAAGCAAAAGACTCAAAGCGGCCATCGGGGAAGTTGATAGCGTGATGGTTGTAAATCTCTACAGGAAGTTCCATATTTCTGGACTTCAAAGGAAGGAAGCGTAGGGTATGAGTGCTACCTGCTACAGGACGAAACCAAAACGGCCCAGTTTTTGGACTTTTCTGATTAGACTTCTCTAGTAGTTCTTTAAAAAGGTTAAAATTAGTTCCCAATGTAATTCTCCTGGCGGTATTTACCGCAAAATGGATGGTAATTATACCATCGAAAGGCTGGTATTATCAGCCATTAATGAAGCGAAGTTAGATGTATAAGAAAAGGCGTATTCTGCCCAAGTCTTATCATAAGTTCGCCAATTTCCTGCGTGAGCTATTAAATGACAAGACTCACAAAGTGTTACTAAATTAGATAAATCACAAACTCTATTTGGAGCAACTGATACGGGTAATATATGATGACATTTAGAAGTATTAAACTCTAACTGCTTCTCACACATAACACACTTATTGTTATCTCGCTTTAACACAAGAAAGCGCAACGAAAAACTCACTACTCTTCTTTGTGATCGTAAAGAAACTAACCAAGGATTAGCATTAAGCTTAGCTAAGTTAGTTGATTTATACTTATCTCTTATTCTAAGAGCGTTTTCCGCTCTATAAGTCTTAAAACGCTCTTTATTTTTGCTTTGGTAAAGAGCCTGTTCTTTATTGATACGCTCTCTATTTGCTTCCTTATAGGAAGCAACTTGCTGCTTAATCTTATTTTGATTAAGATAATAATTATTCTTATTATAAGCAGATGTACAACTGCGGCAAATACCACGCAATCCAGTCTTCGAGGCAGGATTCTTAGCAAAGGCGCTAAACTCTTGCTCAACTCCACACCTTAAACATGGTTTAGTATTTGTCAACTTAGAATCCATGAAAAGGCTGGAGTTTCCAGCAAAAGACCCGATATATTGGTATCGGGTAATAGTAATACCGTGTTGAAATTAATTCGCCTCGGTAATACATATATCGGTCCCAGAAGGTCGGTCGGAAGAAAAAAGTTTGAGAAGTTTTGGCACGGTTCTTGCTGTTTTAAATACATAAATATAATATAAAGATACTATTAAATGATTATAGTTAGTTCACCTAAGAATAAACTGTTACTAGGAGATAATAATAAGGCTCTTAACAGAAGAGTTTTAGCTGTTACTAATCTGGATGATAGTACCTTAGTAGTAGATTTACACTATTACAGTTCTTTGGTAGCTAATAAACTAAAATACAGTAGTTCTTTTGGTCGAAAATGGGCCTCGCTCGCCGCCGGGCGGGATGATCTGGTGTCATTACAAGCCCTTGATGACGTTTTTGAGCCGATTACGAAGCTTAAACGGATCATTTTAGTGAAAAGCACGGTTCTTTTGTGTAAAGATCCTTCAACTTTCTCCGAACTGGAAAGTATCATATTTACTCTATTTGCCGGAGTTATAGATTTCTACATCGTCTACAAGCAAGCAGAAGAAGTTTCTGCTTTATATTCTTTGGCGGTAACAGACAAACAACGCTACTTAATACTCACAGACAACCTTAATTTCTGGTCTATCTGCAGTAAAAAATCAGATATTCATCATTGTGTAGTAACAAAAAACAATAATATCAAGCTTTATACAGAAAAGTTTGGATTAGAATATCTGTCCAGTCTTATACAAACCAACAAATTAGTAAACAAATTAAGACTCAGCAAGTTAAAGTACGTTAATCTACAGTACCTTTTTCTGCTCCTACTTTATACAAAGTTCAAGCAAGTAAAAGCTAACGAGCAGTTTGATTTATCTGACAAGCGTTTTTTGGGTTCTAAAGGTAAAGGTTTACAACTATTATCAGACTCTCACAGAGAGATTTCCTATTATTTTTTAACCAAGCAAGATATGGCTGAAATATTTCTATTCAGTTCCGCAACACACTTTACCCTAAACCTCAGCAGGCTTTTAAAAATAACACCCTTCGATTTAACCTTATTGGGTGCTTTTGCTAATTACTATGGATCCTACGCTGTAAGACAGGTTTTCATAAACAAAGCCTCTACAAAAGTAACCAGTAAAATACAAAACTTCGTCAAAAAGAGTAAACTCCTTTCTTCTCAGAACCTTACTCCCAGAGTCAAAAAGCAGACAGAAAAAACCCTGCCGCCAGGCCCTTTGAGGGTCGATATATCAGGTCTAGAAACGTCTATGGCCGTGGATAGCATCTTAAAGGATTTATCGTGGTAAAAGATATGGTTTTTTTAGACACAAACCCAGCACTGCTAGTAGATGGAAGTAACCTTTTAATCAGGCTTCTGTATGCTAGACAAGCTGGAAGTAACTTATTAACTGAAAGTGAGTTGATATCTTCAGTAGCTGATATGTTTATTCACCAGTTAGGTCTTCAAGCTAAGAATTTCAATGCCTCCTCATGCTATATCATATTTGATATAGGAGGATCAATTAGAAAGCAAGCTATCTTCTCTGAGTATAAAGCCAACAGAGAACTTGCTCCTATAGCTGGAGCACAGATGGACACAAAAGACTATTTATTCAGTGTCTACGGTAAGCTCAGAGACTCCGTGGTTGAGCTGTGTAGGGCCTTCAACCTTCCCGTTTATATGGAGACAGGGATAGAGGCCGACGATATAATCGGTTTAATGGCAGAACAGTTCAATAGCCTAGGCAAACATGCTGTCATACTAAGCAATGACACGGATTTCTTGCAGCTCGTTGCTAACCCAAGTACCTCTTGTTATATCCCGTATAAGAAGGTATTAGTAAACAATAAAAACTTCCCTGATTACTTCAATGATATGAAAGAAATCAAAATACATCCTACTGAGTACCTCTTTTATAAGGCTCTTGTGGGAGATAAAGGAGATAATATTCCTGGGATCAAACGAATAGGGTATAAAACTTTACACAAACTAAAAGAAGCTTACTTTACGACAGACCAAACATACTTAAACTTGTATGATAAAGATCCTATAGGTTTTATTAACACTGTATCATCTATTAGTAGCACTGATAAATTTATCTCTCTAATTAGAGAGAATCAGGAGATTATCTTGCGCAACTATAAACTAATAGACCTCAGTTCACACTATGCATCCGCTTATACACAAAATCAAGCCCTGAAGTTCCTGTCTTCTAATACCCTCAACAAACCAACTTTTCAAGAAATCAACTCTAAGTACAAGAGTATCTTTAAGTCCGTGCCTAAGTTTGAGTTCGTAATAGAAACTTTAGGAAAATTGTCGAAATGTTTTCCTGCCTAAACTAATCCTTCCGCTCACGACATTCCAGACGATGTAATAATCAGAGGTATTATAATGTCAACCAAGTACAACCCATTAAATGTGGTGTCTGCTATTGTTGGGATGAGTTCCGTTAAACGCTTCCACGGCAGAGAGACTATAAAAGTTCAAACGATAGCAGACCATTCGTGTAGGGCCGCTCAAATTTCTTTTTTCCTTGCTATGGAGTTTTATAGCGGAGACACTGAAAAAGCAAACTCTGTTTCTGTCCTGACTCTCTGGCACGATTTCCCAGAGAGTTTATTAGAGTGCGATGTGCCTACACACGTTAAAAATATGGGTAGTGTAGGAAAAGAGTTAAAAGCAGCAGAAAAGTTGTTTGTAAATAATTTATTTCCAGACGATCCGTATTTACAAAATCTGATGTTAGAGGAAGCACCAAGAGAAGATTTTAACTTGATGAAACTCGCTGACTATTTAGATTTTGGTTTCTACGTAAAAAATGAGGTTAGCTTAGGCAATAAACGGTTTGAGGAGTTTTTACTTTGGTTTCAAAAGGGCTTAACTAAGTTTCCTCAGGATGTTCTTGACTTACCTACAGCCCAAGCTAGTATAGAGTTTATTCTTTGCCAGCAAACAAAGTCAATATGAGCACAAGGCGACATAATCTCAAACAATTACAAGCCTTTGCTGAAAACCTGGGTGGCAAAGTATTATCCACAGAATATATCAACTGTAAAGAGCCTATGGTATGGCAATGTTTACTTGGTCATACTTGGACAACAAACTGGGACTGTATTCACAACGACAAAACGTGGTGTCCCACTTGTTCAAAAGTTGCTATACCAAAACTACAAGTTTTACAAGATTTTGCTAGAAATAAAAAAGGGGTGTTAGTCTCATTAGAATACAAGACAGCTAAAGCACCACTATCTTGGGAATGCGAAAAAGGTCATACTTGGCAAGCTTCTTGGACTAATATCAGCCATAAAAGTTCACCCACTTGGTGTCCGGTCTGCGCTAAGAAAAGTAAACCTACGATTATTATACTACAACAACATGCTGAGTCTTTGGGCGGTAAATTATTATCAACATCTTATACAAACAACAAGGAAAAGTTAAACTGGGTGTGTGGTAAAGAGCATACTTGGAAAGCTAACTGGGCACACATTAAACGAGAAATTTGGTGTCCAGAGTGTGCTTCTTTCAAAACAGAGAAGCAGGTAAAGACACTATTATCTAAGCGTTTAAATATTTCTTTTACTAAAACCAGATTTGTTTACAATAACAAGAGGTATGAGTTCGATGGGTATAATGAAGAGCATAAGATAGCCTTTGAATACCACGGATATCAGCATTACATCTATCCAAACTATTGGCATCGGACAGAAGAGATTTTTAAAGCTGCCCAACAAAACGATATAAACAAAGAGCAGTACTGTAAAGAAAATGGTATAAGATTAATAATTGTGCCTTACACAGAAGAAAAAAATTTAAAGCAATATATTGAAAGTGTTGTGTGATATGGAAGAGCAGATTTTTCAATGTCCTGTGTGTAAACACCACAGTCACAAGCTTTACATCAACGTGGATAAGAATGTCTTTAACTGCTTTCATTGTGGCTTCGCTGGTGGTATTGAAAGGCTGAGAAAGTATAAGGCTATATGGGAGAAGATAGAAGATCAAGCATCTTTATCCGTATATAGTAGATTACTACACACTCAAGCAAAAGAACACAAATTTAACTCAGACCTTCTTAAACCCCTAAAACCCTTTAGAGAGATAGAAGAGGAAGATGCTGAGTATGAGTACCTACAGTCCCGTGGTTGGGATCCTGATAC